>BNJS01001573.1_pt1 | contig 213651 bp, 193 predicted proteins | sample 8540461 | NCBI WGS metagenome assembly BNJS01 (sample SAMD00202454, study PRJDB9452) | human saliva metagenome | isolation source: human saliva | place: Japan
CTTGAACCATGTGTATTTAGTTCGTCGTCGAGCGGCCGACGTCAGCCGTACCGGCGTCACCGCCCCGGGAAGGTCCCGTCCCCGAGGAATCCCCTGCGCAAGGGCGCATGGGGACCGATCCTCGCACCGGCCACGGCGTAGGCGTCGGCGTCGTACAGAGCTCCCGGCGTCGTCTCGGGCTCGACGACGTCCAGCCATTCCGAGCCGTTCACCCAGTGCTGGACGTCGAGGTCGGGAGGACCGAGAGGAGAGTCCACACCTGCGGCCGCCGTCCACCCCAGAGCGTTCGTCGCGCGGCGGACGTCGGCCGCGATCAGGCGAGGCTCATCGAGCGCCGCCGAGGGCTGCAGCAGGCCGGCCGACAGCTCAGCGGTCATCTCACTGAGGCGCTGATGGTGGGCACGGACCAGCTCCCGCGCCTCCACCGTGCCGCCGGGTGTGAATGCACAGGAGTCGATCCACTGGCACAGGTCCAGGAGCAGGCCGAGGTCCTCCAGGACTGGACGCTGCTCGTCATGCCAGATCCGCTCCCAGCGGGAGGACAGGGGTCAGGGAAGGCGGCACGGCCGACGATGACGTCCTCGGTCGAGTCCAGTGCGGCCGAGCGCCGCTCGAGCTCGGTGACCCTCCCGAGCATCCCCGGCTCGAACCACTGGGCGCCGCGCGGGCTGCCGAGGTCCTGCCAGGAGCGGGTCAGGTTCTCGTACTCGTCGCGCAACCATCGGTAGTCGGCCATGACCCGAGCGCCGCGCACCTCCCCTCCGGGACGAGGCGCGCCTGGGCTCAGTGGCCTCGTAGTCGTAAGTGACCCGGGAGTAGGCACGCCGAGCCTCCCGGGCCATTCGGCGCGCGGACAGGCCGCGCCACAGGGTGAGTAGGCGATCCCGCCGGCGCCCGCGAGGGCCGGCAGCAGCATGACTGCGGCGAGGAAGGGCTCCCATGCCGCCACGACCACCGGTGACAGCACGACCGCCAGGCCCGCAGTCATGATGGCGCAGAAGGCCGGCAGCGAGCGGATCCCACCGAGGCGGACAACGAGAGGAAGGTGCGTGGGCGGCATCCGTCGTCCTCTCGTCGCGTCTCGAAAGGGGGCTGGCCAACCGGCGGTCGTGTGCCCGCCTGCCGGGCCTCATCCTTCCCATCAGTCCGGTCATCTGCCATGGGGAGAGCAACACGGGGCGCCCCGACAAGGGGCACCCCGTGGAAGTGGAACCGGGAAAGAGCCTAGTGAACGGGTCGCCCCACCGGCAGGGTCGAGCACCCCGTGCTGGGCAAGGCAGCGCCCCATCTGACGCGGCCGATCCCAGTTCGCACCCGCACGACCGGCGCCAGTCTCAGGAGTGGCGCCGTGACTTCGAGGGATGGCTCTCGATCGGGCCGACTCAGGACCTGGCGGCGATGGCCTCGATCTCGACGCCCGCCCCCAGCGGCAGGGCGGCCACCCCGAAGGCGGCCCGGGCCGGGAGGGTCTCGCCGGTGAAGTAGCGGGCGTAGACCTCGTTGACGGCGGCGAAGTCGGCGATGTCGGCGAGCAGGACCGTGGTCTTGACGACGTCGTCGTACCCGAGCCCGGCCTCGGCCAGGATGGCGCCCACGTTCTTGAGGACCTGCTCGGCCTGGGCCTGGATGTCGCCCTCGACGAGCGCGCCGGTGGCCGGGTCGAGCGGCACCTGCCCGGAGACGAAGACGAGCGAGCCGGCCTCCTGACCGGTGGAGACGCCCTGGGAGTAGGGGCCGACGGCGGCGGGGGCGTTGGTCGTGGCGATACGGCTGACGGTCATGGTTCCTCGTTCCTGCTGGACACTGGAGTTCGGCCGCGTCCTTGGTGAGCGGGCGGCGGCCCGGGTGGCAGCGCAGTGGCGCCGGCGCCCGGGCCAGACTACCCATGCCCCGAGGACAAGCCGGTTTTCAGGGAGTGCACCGGGCAACCGCAACGGATTCGCCGTCGGGGTCCGACACCGGATCCGACGTGAGCCGATCGGGCTCGTCCCGTCTCTCGAGCCCTTCCGCGCCCCTCCCAGACCCTCGCGGCGGGCCTCCTACGACGACGTCGTGCGGCATCCCGCACTCGCCGGCCACCGCGTCCCAGCCTCGGAACGACCAGTTGTTTCGCACAGCGAAACGGGCTGATCCAGTCAGTGGCACGTGACACACTGAGCCCATGCACGCACGCGCAGGACAGCCAGCACAGCCCGAAGACCTCATCGACGTCGACGAGGTCGTCTCCGCCTACTACGACCTCGTCCCCGACCCCGCCGTCCCGGCTCAGAAGGTCGTCTTCGGTACCTCCGGGCACCGCGGATCCTCTCTGGACACCGCCTTCAATGAGGCCCATATCGTGGCCACGACCGCCGCCATCGTGGAGTACCGCCGCTCCCAGGGCACCGACGGCACCCTCTACCTGGGCCGAGACACGCACGCCCTGTCCGAGCCCGCCTGGCGCACCGCCGTCGAGGTGCTCGCCGGGGCCGGGGTCACCACCGCCGTCGACGCCCGCGGCGCCTACACGCCCACCCCGGCCATCTCGCACTCCATCCTTCTGGCCAACGGCGCCGGGACCAAGGCGGGGGTGCGCACGAGCGGGCCCGGCCTGGCCGACGGCATCGTGGTGACCCCCTCCCACAACCCGCCGCGCGACGCGGCTTCAAGGCACAACCCGCCCACCGGCGGCCCCGGCCGCTCGGAGGCCACCACGTGGATCGCCAACCGCGCCAACGAGCTACTCGCCTCCGGGTGGCAGGACGTCCCACGGGTCCCGGTCACCGAGGCGCTCGACGGCCCCCACATCATCAAGCACGACTACCTGGAGACCTACGTCGCCGACCTGGAGAGCGTCATCGACCTCGAGGCGATCCGCAAGGCCGGCGTGCGCATCGGTGCCGACCCGCTGGGTGGCGCCTCGGTGGACTACTGGGGCGCGATCGGTGAGCGCTACGGCCTGGAGCTCACGGTGGTCAACCCCGAGGTGGACCCGGCCTGGCATTTCATGACCCTGGACTGGGACGGCAAGATCCGTATGGACTGCTCCTCCCCCAACGCCATGGCCTCGCTGCGCTCCACGATGACGCCCGACGCCGAGGGCAAGACCCCCTACGACGTCGCCACCGGGAACGACGCCGACTCCGACCGCCACGGCATCGTCACTCCCGACGGCGGGCTCATGAACCCCAACCACTTCCTGGCCGTGGCCATCGAGTACCTCTTCACCCACCGGCCCGGCTGGCCCGCCAACGCCGCCGTCGGTAAGACGCTGGTCTCCTCCAGCCTCATCGACCGGGTGGCCGCCGCGATCGGACGCACCCTCATCGAGGTGCCGGTGGGCTTCAAGCACTTCGTGCCCGGGCTGCTCGACGGCTCGATCGGCTTCGGCGGCGAGGAGAGCGCGGGAGCCTCCTTCCTGCGCAAGGACGGCACCGTGTGGACCACGGACAAGGACGGCATCATCCTGGCTCTGCTGGCCAGCGAGATCATCGCCGTCACCGGCAAGTCCCCTCCCAGCTGCACGAGGAGCAGGTGGAGCGCTTCGGCGCCAGCGCCTACGCCCGCATCGACGCCGCCGCCTCCAAGGAGGAGAAGGCCAAGCTCGCCGCCCTGGCCGCCGAGGACGTGACGGCCACTGAACTGGCCGGCCAGGAGATCACCGCCCGGCTGGTCAACGCGCCCGGCAACGGCGCCGCCATCGGCGGGCTCAAGGTCACCACCGAGGACGCCTGGTTCGCCGCACGCCCCTCGGGCACGGAGGACGTCTACAAGATCTACGCCGAGTCCTTCCAGGGCGCCGAGCACCTGGCGCAGGTGCAGGAGGAGGCCAGAAGGTGGTCGCCGCGGCCCTGGGCGGCTGACGGCGAAGGCGCCTTCCTGCCTCGCACCACCCCACCGAGCCGGGCATGTCTCGCGCAGCCCCACAGAAATTCTGTCGGGGGCCGCGGGAAATGCCCGGCTCGGCGTCTGTCTGCCTCCATCCCTGGCACCCCCCTCCCTGCTCACAGGGGACATTCCGCGCGGCCGGGTGCGTGTTGTTCCGGGCGGGGCATTCGACGCCGTCGGGGACGGGATGCCTGTCCCCGAACGCGCAATGTGCCCCGGCCGCAGAAGAATGTCCCCGCATGCGCGGTATGTCCCCGACCGTGGCACAGAGGCGCGCGGAGACGCTGGCGAATACTCGACGCCCGGCTACCGACTGGTGAAAATATGGGTATGGGCACCACCGACTCCCCGGTTCTCCACATCCGCACGGCCCGGACGGCCCGTGCGGAGCAGGCGCAGGACGCAGCTATGGCCGCCGCCCTGGAAGCCATCTGCTTCCCACCCGAGCATGCGGCCAGTCCGGCCACGATCGCCGAGCGGATGGCGACCTATGCCGACCACTTCTGGCTCATCGAGGATGAGGGCGGCATGCTGCTGGCACTGGTCAACGGACCGTGCACCGACGAGCGCGATTTGAGCGACGAGATGTATGAGGCTCCCGCGATGCACGACCCCGACGGGGCCTGGCAGATGCTCCTCGGCGTTGCCACGGCGCCCGCCGCACAGGGGCAGGGGCTGGCCACCCGCCTGCTGCGCACCGTCATCGAGACGACGCGCGCCCACGGCCGCCAGGGCCTGGTGCTCACCTGCCTCGACGACCTCGTGCCCTTCTACACGCGCCTGGGGTTCGTCGACGAGGGCCTGTCCGCCTCCCACCACGGCGGCGTGCCCTGGCACCAGATGCGGCTCACCCTGGTCTGAGCGCCCCACCGCACACGGCTCCGGGCGGGGACATTCCGCGCGGCCAGGTGCGTACCACCCCGTACGGGGACCTTCGACGCCGTCGGGGACAGGAATCCCGTCCCCGGACACGTGGTATGTCCCCGGCCGTCAGCAAACGTCCCCGGCCGCGAGCACAGGTCCCCGCACGCGCGAAAAGTCCCCACAGATGGCGACTCGCCGGGCGCCACAGGTCACCTGATGCAAGCCGCCTCCACAAGGCCGACGACGTCGGGCGCCTCCTCCCGTGCTTCGCCCCACGATGAGGGGCATGAGTATCACCGCACTCGAACGCACCACCGTCTCCCACACTCTCAGCACAGCACCGTCGCTGCCGTTGCTCCTCACCTCTGATCCGGTCATGGCCGGGGCATCCCGACTGTTCACCGGCCTGGGACTCACCCGGATCGCCCCGGGGACCTACGTGCCCTCCCAGGAGTGGAAGGAGGCCAGACCCGACCTGAGGCACACGACCCTCATCCGGGCCGCCATGACCAAGACTCATGGCGACATCGTCCTGCTCGGCCCATCAGCGGCCGTGTGGCTCGGGCTGCCCCTGGTGGGCCGCCTCCCCGGTCGAGTTCAGTGCCTCCGAGTCAGCGAGGCCCGTGCGCGCACAGCACTGCTTCAACGCCACCGCCGCCCCGGCCTGGGCGACCTGCTGAACGCATCCGGCGCCCACACCTCATCCGTCGCCGACACACTCGTTGATCTGGCCCGGTGGGGCGGGCTCACTCAGGGGGTCTGTGCCATGGACGCCGCCCTGGCCGCCCACCTGTGCACCCGCACCGAGCTGACCGACGCCGTCGACCGCCTGGCCACCGGCGCCCGCGGCATCCGCAGCGCCCGCACCGCCATCCACCTGACCGATGAGCGCTCCGAGTCCCCCGGAGAGTCCCTCTCCCGCGTACGCATGTGGCAGGCCACCCTGCCCCGGCCCGATCTCCAGCATGAGGTTCATATCGACGGCCAGACCTACCGCCTCGACTTCCTCTGGCCCCACACCATGGTGGCCGGCGAGTTCGACGGCCGCATCAAGTACCGCAAGAACAGCTACGGCAAGGACGCGGAAGACACCGTCCTCAACGAGCGCCGCCGTGAGCTCATCCTCACCCGCGCCGGCTACGACGTCGCCCGCTGGACCTGGGAGGACGCCTGGCCTGCCGACGCCTCCGCCATGTGCCGCGAACTCGCCCAACACGGCATCCACCCCACCGGCGTGCGCTGGTGACAACCACTGAGCCGGGCATCGTTCGCGTAGCACTGCAGAAATTCTGTTGAGGGCTGCGGAAAGTGCCCGGCTCGGTGTTGAGTGGGGCAGGAGTCAGCGGGCACATGTACAGCTCGCTGGCGGGGACATTCCGCGCGGCCAGGTGCGTACCACCCCGTACGGGGACCTTCGACGCCGTCGGGGACAGGAATCCCGTCCCCGGACACGTGGTATGTCCCCGGCCGTCAGCAAAAGTCCCCACACGCGCATGACGTCCCCGTCAGCAAACGTCCCCGGCCGCGAGCACAGGTCCCCGCACGCGCAGAAAGTCCCCGGCCACTTCCGGGGGCGAGCGATTAGGGTGAGGGTGTGAGTCAGTCCCGCCCGTCGAGGCCGTCAAGCACCACGTCGAGCACTCCTCCACGCACACCGATCCTGCACGTTCCACGCAGACCGCCGGATCGGCGGGCTCCCCGCGTCTTCCGCCCCCACCGACTCCCCGACGAGCCCTGCGGCCGCATCGGCCGACCAGGCTCTGACGCCGCCGGGAGCACCCCTCGGCACCATCCGGCACCACCACGCCGCGCCGGGCCCCTCTCAGCAGTCCCGGCCCGGCCCGCAGGACGACTATCATGCTGGCCACCGGCCGCCCCCGGCAGGCCGAGCGCCCCAAGCCCCCACCCAGGAGCAGATCCGCAACCAGCCCGGCCGCAAGGCCTGGGTGCCCAACCAGCACGGGGCCTGGTCGATGCTGGTGCTGCCGCCGATCGTCGGCTGGGTGGTGGGCGGCTTCAGCTGGGTGAACCTCCTGTTCCTGCCCACGTGGTGGGGCAGCTACCTCACCTACTGGTCCTGGTCGCAGTGGCTGCGCACCCGCTCGGCCCGCAAGCGCGCCCTCATCATGCTGCCGCTCCTGGTCTACACCGGCTGGACGGCCTCGCTGGCGCTCATCACCCTGCTCGTGGCGCCCTACCTCATCCAGTGGGCGGTGCCATTGCTGCCACTGTTCGCCATCGCGTTGCACCAGGTGTGGCGCGGTCACGAGCGCTCGCTGCTCTCGGGGCTGTCGACGACGACGGCCGCCTCCCTCATGGCGGCCGTCACCTACAGTCTGGCGGTGCGCGGCGACGGCGGGTTCCTGGGCCTGGGAACGCCGAGCTCCCCCCTACCGGGGGCCTCCCCCAGCGGCGCCCTGACGGGCTGGTCCTGGATGTGGCTGGTCACCGCTCTGACGGCCGCCTACTTCTGCGGGACCGTGCCCTACATCAAGTCGATGATCCGCGAGCGCTTCAACTACGTGCTGCTGGCCGGCACGGTGGCGGCGCACGCGGCGGTGGCGGTGGTGACGTGGTGGCTGGCGTCGTCGGGGATGCTGCCGTGGGGACATGCCGTCCTGTGGGTGGTGCTGACCGTGCGGTCGCTGGTCATGCCGCTGTGGCAGTGGCAGCTGGTGCGCACGCGCCACCGCCCACTGCGCCCGGGGACGATGGGCATCGTGGAGGTCGTCATGTGCGTGGCCTTCCTGGTGACCATCTCGGTATGACGACGCCGTAGCCCACCCCGCTCCGGCAGGTCTCAGCGCTCGGTGCGCCAGGCGGCCGCGGCGGCCAGGACCCTCTCGTTGTCCGACGTCGTCCCGATGGAGACCCGCACCCCCTCACCGGCGAAGGGGCGCACGAGAATGCCGGCGGCGCGGAAGTGCTCGGCCAGCGCCGTCGTCTCCTCACCCACGCCGAGCCAGAAGAAGTTTGCCCTGGGCCTCGGGCACCTGCCAGCCCTGGGTGCGCAGGGCGTCCACGACCCGGTCGCGTTCGACGGCGACGGCGGCCGAGCGCTCGGCGGTGCGGGCCAGCTCGGCCTCCCCCAGGGCGGCGGTGGCGGCGGCCTGCGCGGGCAGGTTGACCCCGAAGGGCGTGGCCACGGAGCGGATGGCGGCGGCCAGGCCCGGCTCGCACACGAGGTAGCCCACGCGCATCCCGGCCAGGGCGTGGGCCTTGGAGAAGGTCCGAGAGACCACGAGGTTGGGCGCCCCGGCCAGGAGGGTGAGGGCGTCGCCGGCCCGCGGGTCGGTGACGAAGTCGAGGTAGGCCTCGTCGACGAGGACGACGACGTCGCGCGGCACCCCGGCCACGAGCTCGGCCAGCTCGTCGGCGGTCAGGATCGTCCCGGTGGGGTTGTTGGGGGTGCAGGCCATGACCACGCGTGTGCGCGGGGTGATGGCCGCCAGCATGGCGGGAACGTCGTGGCGGGCGTCGGGGGTCAGCGGGACGCGCACGGCCCGGGCCCCGGCGACGGCCACGCAGATCGGGTAGGCCTCGAAGGAGCGCCAGGGGACGACGACCTCGTCGCCGGGCCGGCAGACGGCGTCGAGCAGGTGCTGGATGAGGGGCGACTGAGCCGTTGCCGACGACGACCTGCTCGGCCTCCACACCCCAGCGGCGAGCGAGGGCCTGCGTCAGGGTCTCCCCGGTCATCTCCGGGTAGCGGTTGACCCCGGTGGCGGCGCGGGTGATGGCCTCGACGACCGCGTCCTGCGGCGGGTAGGGCAGCTCGTTGGAGGAGAGCTTGGCGATCTGCGCCGCGGCGGCGTCGGGCCGGGCCCCGGGCACGTAGGCGGGCAGTGCGGCGACGTCGGGGCGGATGCGGACCGTCGTCGAGGGGCCGTCCTCCGAGGCCGCGGCGGGGGTCGCCGGCTCGGGTCCGCCGGGCACTGGGGTCGCAGCAGGATTCATACCTCCATCTTGGCACCAGCACAGGTTGCCCAGGCACAATAGCCCCATGGAGATCGTGGCACGAACCATTGGAAACGCGGCCGGTCTGTGGCTGGCCACGCGCCTCCTGTCCGGGCTGAGTGTGCCCGAGGGGGTGGGCACCTGCCAGATGTGGCTGAACCTGCTGGTCCTGGGCCTGGTGCTGGCGCTGGTGAACTCGCTCATCAAGCCGGTGGCGAAGTTCCTGACCTTTCCGCTCTACATCATCACCTTCGGACTGTTCGCCCTGGTGATCAACGGTGCGATGCTCTCGCTGACGGGCCGGCTCACCGACCATATCGCGGCACTGGGTGCCGGCGGCTCGGTGCCGCTGGGGCTGGAGGTCTCCTCCTTCGGCTCGGCGGTGGCCGGCTCGATCATCATCTCGGTGATCTCCTCGATCATCGCCGCGATACTCGTGCGCCGCGAGGACTGACGCCGACGACGTCGGCCGCTCCAGCTGATACCGACCAGCGCCTCCCGGCGCCGGTGGGCATCACCCACGGGTCGGTCATCGTCGACTCGGCGCGCGCCTGCAACCTCATGACCCACAACACCTAGTGCTGGCCCGTCGGCTGCGGGGCCGGGGTGGGCAGCGGGTAGGAAGGCTTTCGCCCGACGGCACTGCACCCCGGTAGGTGGTGCCGCCCTTGTAGACCCCGTTGGGGTCGGTGTTGCGCTGGATCGCGAAGGTGTACTCGGTGGTGGTCGTCCCCTGCTCGCCGGCTCCCGAGGCGTGCGAGAAGGACTTGTTCCAGTCGGCCAGCTCGGGGGCCTTGTCCTCCAGACCCTCAGTGGCCTGGGCGTAGGCAGTGGAGGCGTGGGGGTAGCCGTTCGTGCTCGTCTGATGGGTGTCGAGCATGGCGACCTGCCGGTGGGGGGCCGGTGGGTGTGGGGGCGGCGTCGAGCCCGGGGACGGCGTCACCGGTGTTCTCCAGGTGGAGGGCGCGGACGTCGTCGGGGATGTCGGCTCCTGCGGTGGGGGAGCCGGCGGTGAGGACCGAGGTGATGTTGTAGCGGTCCTGGATCGCCGGGTCGGCGGCGATGTTGGAGACGGTGATTCCGCCCTGGGAGTGGCCGTAGAGGGCGATCTCCTCCCCCGGTTTGATACCGGCCTGGCGCATGGCGGTGACGACGCCGCTCTCCATGGCCGTGGGTGTGCCTCCCACGCCCTCGAGGTTGGTGAGCAGGTCCTGCGGTTCGCCGTCACCGACGGTCCAGTCTGTGGTGCCGGGGACGTAGACGACCCAGGAGACGCGGCCGTCGGCATGCTCGACCCGCTGGATGGAGATGACCCCAGCCTCCTCGTAGCCCTGACCGAGGGAGCGCCTGGAGGACTGCACCTCCTGGCAGTGGGTGATGGTCTCGGAGATGTTCTGCGGGGACTTGGTCTCCTTGCCCTTGCCGGTCATGCCGGGCTTCACGGCGCTGGCGAGCCCGAAGGGGTCCTTGGCGGCGGGCGGGAGCACGGTGGCTCCGTTTCCACCGACGGGGGTGACCGTGATGCCGCTCTGAGTCCCATAGATTCCCGCCCCCAGCGCGGCGGCGTTCACCCCCAGGGTCATGGCGACGCGCTGCATGGGTGTGAGGCTCTTGGTGTCGACGGTCTGCGTCCCCACGGTGACCTGTCCGGGCAGGCGCTGCTTCGCCCAGGGGTCGAGGCGCTGAGAGACCTGCTGGAGGTAGGTCTGGACCGTGGCGGCCTCCCGCCCGGTCTTGGCGTTCTTGAGCCAGCGCGTCAGCAGGACGATCCTGACGAGGTCCTCCTTGACCCACTGCTCGGTGGTCGGGTCGCTGAGCAGGAGCGTGAGGGCCTCGACGACGGCCTGGCCGTCCTCGTTGTCCTCCAACAGCTCGTAGAGCATTCCGCCCGCCACCGGTGACGACGCCAGCAAAGCTGAGATCGTGGGGAACTGAGCGGCGATGGAGGGGCCCAGCGCCAGCTGGAGGAGGCCGGGGTCGAAGGCCCGAACGTCCACAGGCCCCACAAGACCATTCACGGGAGTGGCTTTCCCCTCGGCCAGGGTGTGGGCCTGGGAGCAGGCGGTGACGTCGGAGGCGATGCCGCGCAGGGTGTTGGCGACGTCTTGGAGCGACCCCGCCCCCGTGCTCAACGCATCCAGAGCCTCAAGCGCTTCGGACTTTTCCAGATCGACATCGAGACCGGTATGGACACGTGCGTCACTACCCCCATCGCGGATGAGACGACGAATATCAGAAGGATCCCCGTCGTCCTGAATAGGAACGCACTGACCATTAACATCCTTCCACCTTCTACCCGGAGGGGAAAGAAGGTTCGAGTCAAGAGGGTCGAATTGAAGTGGTGGTGAAGGCGGAGGCGGCACCGCATTCACTTCGGTGACCGCGTTGGCAATGAGTGTTCGTGCGTCATCGAGGGATCCGGCGGCCGAGGTGAGGCTGCTGGCCAGGGAGTCGAGGTCACTCGTGTTCACGGAGACGGCTCCGCCCGCCACCACGACGGCGGCGCCCCCACCCCATATGGTCCAGGTGTGGCCGGTATCCTCCGGGGCCGGCCCGGTGTACAGGGCGGGGAAGTCTTGGGCTTCGGGCGCGACGACTTGGAGGCCGGCGATTCCGTCGCATGGGGGTCCTGCTTCCAGGCGGGGTACGGACCACTGGAGCCATCCATGGCGACCGGGCTCATGACGGACTCGTTCCAATCGACGAGTTGCGTGACTCGATGACACTGAGCTTGGAGAAGGCCGTGTCATAACGCGTCGCCAACGCGCTCAAGAGCCCGGAGGCCTTGGTGAGCGCCGTCTGGCAGGCGGTGGAGTCCGCCCCCACCCAGCTCGCGGGGACCGACGTGGGGAACAGGGCGACGGCGTGGTCATAGTCCGACCTGGAGCGTGACAGTGAGAAAGACATGACTCGACGGTAGGGCGCCCCGAGGCGACCGCAGCGCCCGCTTTCAGCCCTGTGGATCAGTCCTGCATTCAGGTACCTGTGGCCCCCGGTGGACCGCACGCCAGGAGGCGGAGAGGGGCTCACCGCACTGACTGACAGCCGACCCCCAGCAGCCCGGCCTCGACACCACATCCGCTCAGTAAAGGACTCGGCCCGCGGTCCGGTCTCCCGGACCGCGGGCCCAAGCCTCGCGAGGTCCTCCTGCTACCCGGCTTCCCATAAGGCCGGGGAGGCGGAGCCTCCTTCACCAGAACGTCCGGTCCGGGCTCCCTAAGACCCGTTCCAGACTCGGAGACCTGCCAGTCATCGGGCTCCCCAACCCTCGTGACCGGTTCCGTCCGGCGGCAGTAACTATGTAACCCACCGATCCTGAGCGGACCCCCCGAGTTCCCCTATGAACATGCTGAGAAATAGGCGCCATTCCGCCATTTCTACGTAGTGTGCACCACATTCTGGCGATTACCCAGAATATTCCGGCACTTCTTCAGGGCCGTTCCCACGGCTTGTTCATCAAACCGAGGCCGGCGGCCTGCGCAGGCACACGACGGCGTCGGCCCGGCACCCCTCCTGGCCGTCGGGCCCCGTCGCCTGCCGCTGGCGCTCCTCGCCGACGACGACCTGCCAGCCGGCCGTCGCCCCGGCCAGGCCCTCGAGGAGCTCGGCGGCCGTGTAGGTCCGGGCGTGGTGGGTGTGCCAGGGCGGATTGACGGCGTGCACCGCCGTGAGCAGGTGCCCGCCGGGGGCGACGCGGGCGGCGGCGTCGGACAGGAGGGCCACGAGGTCCAGGGAGCCCGGCTCGTGCCCGCCGTGGACGTAGAAGCTCGTCACCAGGTCGAAGGGCCCCGCCGGCAGGCCGTCTCCGGCGTCGTGCACACGACCGGTCACGCGCGAGGCGACCCCGAGCCGCTCGGCCTGCCCGGTCAGACGCCCGATGGCGGTGGCGGACAGGTCCAGCCCGACCACCTGCCAGCCGCGCTCGGCCAGCCACAGGACATCGGCGCCCTCACCGCAGCCGATCTCCAGGGCGGTCCCGGGGCTCCAGTCGGTGGCGAGCTCCGGTAGCCAGTCGTTGGGGCGACCCGACCAGAACTGCTCGACCGAGGCGTAGCGCTCCTCCCAGCGGGAAGCGGAGTGAGCGGCGTCGGACCGCGGATCGGAGTGCTGCTGGCGGGGCTGCGTCATGCCGCGATCCTAGCGGCGTCGGGTCACCCGGCAGGCCATCCGGTGACGGCGCCCAGCGGCCGGGCGGGGACGCGAGCGCGCCGCCAATCTATCTATCCTCTGCCTCATGACGATCGACACCTCCTGGGTCGCCCAGCGCAATACCGCCTTCCTCGCCGACCCCACCGCCCGCCTGGCCGGGAACGCCGTCGCCACCACGGACGTGGAGCAGGTCTCCCTGGATCGGGCCGTGGTGACCTCCATCGACACCTCCGTGTCCGACCTCGTCCCGGACGCCTCGATCACCGACCAGAAGCAGTCGGGGCGCTGCTGGGCCTTCGCCGGCCTCAATGTGCTGCGTGCCTCCATGATCAAGGAGCTCGAGCTCGACTCCTTGGAGCTGAGCCAGTCCTTCCCCTTCTTCTACGACAAGCTGGAGAAGGCCAACGCCTTCCTGACCCGCGTCATCGCCGAGGCCGACCGCCCCCTGGACGACCGCGAGGTCGTCGCCTCCCTGTACTCCCCCATTCCCGACGGCGGCTGGTGGCCGGAGTTCGCGCGCCTGGTGGCCAAGTACGGGATCGTGCCGGCCTACGCCATGCCGGACACGGTCTCGGCCGGTGACTCCGAGGCGATGAATGAGCACCTGGCCACGCTGCTGCGGCGCACGGCCCTGCGCCTGCGGACCGCGGTGGCTGACGGCGTCGACCCCGAGCCTCTGCGGCGCACGGCCCTGGAGCAGGTTCACCGGATGCTGTGCATCCACCTGGGCACCCCGCCCGACGAGTTCGTGTGGCAGTACCGCGATAAGAACAAGGAATTTCACCGGGTCGGGACGCTCACGCCGCGACAGTTCGCGCAGCGCTATGTCACCGGGGTGGAGGAGTTCGTGGTCCTGGCCCACGACCCGCGCCCCGAGATCGCGGTCAACACGCGTTACGGCATGGGCCGCAGTGACGTCATGGTGGGGGAACCGGTCCAGGACCACGTCACCGCCGAGCTCGAGGTGCTCAAGGCCGCCGCGATCGCCGCGATCCAGGACGGTGAGCCGGTGTGGTTCGCCTGCGACGTCGCCAGGCAGCGGGACAAGAAGGCCGGGATCTGGGACGCCGCCCTGCACGACTACGAGGGCCTGTACGGGGTGGAGCTGTCGATGACGAAGGCCGAGCGGCTGGTGGCGCGCGAGTCGGCGCTCACGCACGCCATGTGCCTGACCGGCGTCGACCTGGTCGACGGCGTCCCGCGGCGCTGGCGGGTGGAGAACTCCTGGGGCGACAAGCTCGGGGACAAGGGCTTTCACACGATGAGCGACTCCTGGTTCGACGAGTACGTCTTCGAGGTCGTCGTGCGCGCAAGCCGCCTGCCAGAGGAGGTCCGCGCCGCCCTGGAGACCGAGCCCATCATGCTGCCCAGCTGGGACCCGATGGCCTGAGGCGGCGGCTCACCGGCACAGGCCCTCCGGCGACGGCACCCCGGTATGTCACCTCCTCCACCCCGGGCGCTACCGGAATTCTTTCGGCATTTTCTCCACTGTTCTCGGCAGGGGTCCCTAAGGAATCCCACATCCATTCCGGTTATGGTTCGCCTTAGCGTGAGATCACGCGAGATCAGACGACCGGGAGGCGAGCACACAGATGGCACGTGGCGGGAGGGGATTTCAAGGCACAGTACTCAAGGCACTGCGGGTGCCGGAGCACAAGCTCACGGTGACCGGGGTGCGCGAGCTGGCACCCTACACGGAGCTGACCGTCCACTGCCCGAGCCTGCTGGGCGCCAACACCGCCATACTGCCGCCCACCGCCTGGGCGCGGATGTGGATCCAGCAGGGTGGCCGCCAGCACCAGCGCGCCTACACCCTCACCCGCATCAACCGCGAGCACGCCACCGCCATCATCCTGGTCCTGCACCATGAGCCCAGCGGCCCGGCGTCGCGGTGGGCGAAGCGGGTCAAGCCGGGAGCCACCGTATCCGTCCAGATGATGGGCGGCACCAGCTACCGCCCACCGTCCCCCGGCGACCGGATGCTGCTGGTGGGCGACCAGGCCTCCGCTCCCGCACTCGCCGACGCCGTGGCCGCCTCCCCGACGAGCAGCCCGGCCACCGTCGTCATGCTGGCGCCCGAGGCCGGCTTCCTTCCCCTGGCCGCGCGCGACCATCGGCTCATCCGCGTGAACCCCGAGGTCTCCGAGGAGAAGCTGTTGGCCGCCGTCGACCGCACCCTGTGGGCGGATACCGGGGACCTGGCCCTGGACTGGGTCTTCATCGCGTTGGAGAGCAGCGCCACCAAGGCGGTGCGGCGCCACCTGATCGCCTCGGGCATGAGCCGGCGCAGCATCCAGCACCAGGCCTACTGGATCCGCGGCCGCTCCATGGGCACAGCAGCCCCTGAGGCCTGACCCAAAGCCCCACCGGACGTGAAGCGGACGTATCCTGAGGCCGTTCATCGTCGCGATCTGTTCACCGGGGTGCTCTCCATGCGACTCATCAAGCCCGCCATCGTTGTCCTCGCCCTCACTGTCCTGGTCACCTCGATCGGGAACCTGTTTCTCGGGTGGCAGTTCAGCAGCCTCAACACATCGCTGTGCATGCTCCTGCTCGGCCTGGTTCTGCTGCAAGCCCAGACCTCAGATCCGGGCGAACGCAACTGTCGCCGTCGGGAATCCGGTTGCTGGGGATCGCCGGACTCGTCCTCTCCGGGCTCGTTCTCGCGCGCGGCCTCTACCGGTCCGACGTCGTCGCGCTCCTCATCCTGCCCGAACTGGTTCTGCTGGGTTACGTCCTGGTGCGCAGCCTGAGGGACCGGCGGCCCCGTGAGGTCGCCGCAAGCAAGCCCTCGCCCCGATAGGCCCCATCACCCGCCGGCCCCGGCCACCAGACTCCTCGACGAGGTCGATCGAGAACGTACTTCCGCCGCGAGGACTGCGTTCTCCCACAGATGACTGGGGACGGACCGCAGTCATCTGCGGGAGAAGTACGTCGTCGTCAGGAATCGCAGTTCTCGGCACGTGCCGTTCGGGGGAGGGGCCGCCGCACGCATCGGTAGCGGCGGCGCCCCGGCCAGCGCGGGTCCAACGGCGCAGAGTCGATATCGAAGTCGAGCGCCCGGTAGAAGCCGACGGCGTCGTCGTCGGTCTCGGCGACAACCTGCCCCGACGCACTGGCAAGAGCATCAACGAGCGCCCGCCCGATTCCGTCGCCACGTAGCCCCGGAGCCACGGCAATGTACTCCAACACGACGCCATCGGGTCGAGACACGTAGGCAGCTACCGACGTGGGCGCGCCCCGTGGGCCCGTACCCACGACCTCCATGACTGCCAGCTCCTCAGTAATGATCCTGCGCAGCTCGGCGTCGGGCAGTCCCGCGGCCTCGCGCATAAGAGCCAGCATCTGCTCACTGGCCAGGTCCTGCTCCACCAGCACTCTGACTGCCGCTCCGTGCTGGACCCGGTCCGTCGTCATAACCGCATTATCCACTGACCCGCACGGCACCTATGGCGTCACGGACACATTGCATTCTCCCTGGTCAGGCTAATTTCACAGTTCCAGGGACGGCATGCCGTATAGGGTGACGGCAACTGGGTAGTGCTCCCCACCAATGACGACGGACCACTTGTTGAAAATGCCACAAGAATCCGGCAGGATTTTGCCCGGTCATACCATTCCCCACCATGTCCGCCCTACGAGGTCATCTACCATGCGACTCCTCCCTCCAGTCGTCTTCACACTTGCCACCACCGTCCTGGCCCTGACCGTCGGTGGCGGCCTATTCGGCTGGCAAACCTCCCTCCTGACCCCTCTGAGCCTGCTGACGGTCAGTCTCATCCTTCTCCAGGCCCAGCACGTTCAGCATGCCGAGCCGTCGCAGCGCATCCCGGGCCCCTCGGTCCTCGCGCTGGCCGTCATCGGCCTGGGGCTGGCGACCGCTCTGCTCGGTCACGGCCTCTACAGCCATGAGCCCGCTGCCGCCATCAACCTGCCGTCGGCCGGCATCCTGCTCTATGTCATCGTGAACGCCTACCGCCACCGCCGGCCCGAGGCGCAGCCCGTCCTCGTCACCGCCCAGGACGCCCCGCTCGCAGAGATCGGTGGCAACCTGCCACAATGAGCGGCATGGCCGCTCTCTCCACCATCTCCCCCGCCATCGCTCTGGGCCCCCCTGGACGGCCGCTACCGCGCCGTCGCCGCCCCACTGGTCAATCACCTCTCCGAGGCCGCGCTCAACCGGGCCCGCCTGCAGGTCGAGGTCGAGTGGCTCATCCACCTCACCGACGGCGGCGTCCTGCCCGGCGCCCCTCGCCTGAGTGAGACGGAGAAGGCCTACCTGCGCGGTGTCGTCGAGGACTTCGGGGCCCAGGAGATCGCCGAGCTCGGCGCCATCGAGGCCGAGACCCGCCACGACGTCAAGGCCGTCGAGTACCTCCTCAAACGGCGCCTGACCGCGGCCGCCCAGGCCCCCGGCGTCGTCGGCGCCGACGGCGGCCCCACCGTGCTGCCCACGGTCGGCGAGATCGTCCACATCTTCTGCACCAGCGAGGACATCAACAACCTCTCCTACGCCCTGACGATCCGCGCCGCCGTCGAGCAGGTGTGGCTGCCGGCCGCGCGCGGGCTGGTCGAGGACCTGGCCGCCATGGCCCACGAGTACGCCGACGCCGCCATGCTGGCGCGCACGCACGGCCAGCCGGCCACCCCCACCACGCTCGGCAAGGAGCTGGCGGTCCTGGCCCACCGGCTGCGCCGTCAGGTGCGCCGCGTCGAGTCCACCGAGTACCTGGGCAAGATCAATGGCGCCACCGGCACCTTCGGCGCGCACGTCGTCTCCGTTCCCGGCGCCGACTGGCAGGCCGTGGGCCGCGGCTTCGTGGAGCACCTGGGCCTGACCTGGAACCCGCTGACCACGCAGATCGAGTCCCACGACTGGCAGGCCGAGCTCTACTCCGACGTCGCCCGCTTCAACCGGATCGCCCACAACCTGGCCACCGACGTGTGGACCTACATCTCGCTGGGCTACTTCCACCAGCGGCTGAGCGCGCAGGGCTCCACCGGCTCGTCGACCATGCCGCACAAGGTCAACCCGATCCGCTTCGAGAACGGCGAGGCCAACCTGGAGATCTCCTGCTCGCTGCTGGACACGCTGGCCGCCACTCTCGTCACCTCCCGCCTCCAGCGGGACCTCACCGACTCCACCACGCAGCGCAACGTGGGCGTGGCCCTGGGGCACTCGCTGCTGGCCGTGGACAACATCCGCCGGGGCCTGGCCGGGCTCGACGTCGACCGCGCCCGCCTGGAGGAGGACCTCGACGCCACCTGGGAGGTGCTCGGCGAACCCGTCCAGCAGGCCATGCGGGCGGCCGCTGTCGCCGGGGCGACCGGCATGGCCGACCCCTACGAGCGCCTCAAGGAGCTCACCCGCGGCAAGAAGGTCACGCCCGAGGGGATGCGCGAGTTCATCTCCGGGCTCGGCATGCCCGACGACGTCGAGGCGCGACTGCTCGCCCTGACGCCCGCCACCTACACGGGTCTGGCCGCCGAGCTCGTCTCCCACCTGGACGACTGAGGCCCCGCCGGCGGGTCCGGCAATGGCCGGGTGTCCACGGTGCTGACATCAGCGCGTCAGCCGCCGAAGCTCCTGGCACAGACAGCACAGAAGATCCCCGGCTCATGGAGTACGCCCGAACCACAAGGCAGCGATCCCTCCGATCATCGCCGCCTCCAGCAAACCCCGCGCGATTCGACTTCCCCGCGATGCACAAAGCAAACCAGAGGAAATTCGTGTATGAGCGAATGTCCTGTCTCTATAGATTGAGAACGTGCAAAGGTATTGCATCCAGAATAATTCACTCAACTCCAGGTCAAACCGTAGACCGTCGATGATGCCACGAACAGGAGAACGGACACTATCGCGAACATCGCCTTAGCCCCCGTCCCGGAAGATCGAATTGAGCCGACGGCACCAAGCAACGCAGCAACCATTCCGACAGCAGCCAACATCCGGGCGGCCAGCATATGCCCGCCATCGACAGCGACGAGAATACCGGCCGTAGCTGTAGCGGCGACACCGACGACGAGCCCAACGACCGTCCTCACACGAACAGAATTCCCAGAACCGGCAGATTCACTCATAGAAACTACTCCAGACTAGAAGGGAACTAGACATCTCTGCACCGAAGGATCATCGCAGAAACTCAACTTCCAACGATTATCCATGCGACTGACGACCATTGCGAGCATGACGCTGACATGAGAGGGAGAGTCGCCCAACATCAACTCAAGGCCAACATCAGAGGACAGCGCCGATGAGACATCACTTATCAGAATAGCACAGATCACGTCGAACTGAGACCCAAAGCCGATCAAGATCGCCCCGGCAAATCAGGAAGTCGGGGACCGGAGGAAGTGGCCGACGAGACTCATCTGGAGTGCCCGCGAAGGGGATTCAGTACCTCACTGAAAAATGCCCGCAAAACTCGTGGGCCGTGGTGCGCACGATGAGTGGGTTGCCCGGTGCAGGCCGGGGCCGTGATCTCCCCAACCTGTCGGGGACGGCCTGTTGCATCAGGTACTTTCCCAAGCCCGGGCAGTCAGCCCCGTAGGTCTGGATCAGGCGCTGGTAGACGCCCCCCGGAGGCCTGGACCGGAGCGTGGTGCTCACCGGCGAGCAGAACCTCGAGACGCCTGGCCTGGGTGTCGATGAGCAGGCTGGCTCTGGTGTGCAGGGTGCGCCTGGGCGAGAGGCAGACTCGATCAGAGCCTCAGCCCGACTATCAGACCTGACACCACCCGAACTGCACGAGGGTCGGGATCCAATGGCAGAGGGTCGGGTGTACTCCCACAGGGTCCGGGGATTCGTGCAGTACGCACAACCCCCGACCAATACACCCCCACCCTCGTGCAGTAGGCCGCTCTAAAGTGGACCCTGCTCAGGTCATCGTCGAACCATGACTTCCGAGTCCCCTGCGCGAGCACCTGAAGGGACCAGGCAGGGACCGGTGGGATTGCCCCCGAGGTGAAAGAACCTGAATGCGCCGCCAAGACCCTGGCGGACCCACTCCCCGCACAGCCACGTGTCCATAGCGCTGACATCAGCGCGCCAGCCGTCGAAGCGCCTGGCACAGATCGTTGGAATCCCGGGGTTTCTTCTCAGGCTGGGAGGTCAGTGCAGTGTTGATGTCAGCACCGTGGACACTTCCGGTCCTTCATCGACACTCCACGGCCCTTCATGAACACCTCATCGACACTTCATGCACACTCTGGGGCCCTTCATCGACACTCAGGGCCCCTTCTCATGGACACTTCGGCGCGTTTCGGGGTTCAGGGCCCAGGCGGCGCCCGGCTACCCGACGGCGGCTGAGGGCTGGGCCGGGGGCACGGCGCCCCCGGTCAGGAGCTGGCGGGCGCACAGCCCGGCGATGCACTCCTCGGCCGGGTTGAGGCCGAGCCGGTTGACGTCGATGTGCAGCAGGTCCAGGGCCCGGCGCCCGCCGGTGCCCGCCCCCATGACCCCGATGGCGCGTCCGGCGTCGTCTGCCAGCTCGCCGACGGCAGCGGCCGCCTGACTCCAGGACGGGATCTCATCGAACTGGAACTCGATGACCTCCAGCAGCTGCTGGACGATCGGCCCCAGGGCGCTGCCGTCACGCAGGTGCGCGGGAAGCCGCGAGCCCCACATCCGCAGGTGGGCGGAGAGCAGCTCGGCCTCGGGCAGTGGCGCGCTGCGGGCCGCCAGAGCCAGGAACCGCGCCGCCAGAGCCGCCCGCGGCACCGGCCGCGGGATCTGCCAGACCTGGTGGTCCAGGCACCATCGGCTGGAGACGTAGAAGTGCCGCTCGGCCTCCTCGACGCCGGCCACTCCCCCGTACTTGTCGTACTCGGGGCCGTAGACACCGAAGGTGATGCCGGGCCGGCTGGCACCGATCCCGCCGGTCATCGGGTCGGTGACGAGACGCTCGACCGTGCGCACCTCGGTGCGCTGGGCCACGGCCCCCAGCTCGCGCATGCTCGCGTAGGCGTCGTCCAGGACACCCTCAACGGCCTTGAGCCGCAGCCGGATGTGGTGCCCGCGCAGGTCGACGAAGCGCAGGAAGTGTGCCGAGCGGATGTCCCACTGTCCGCGGGCCCGGGCCAGCCACTGGGCGATCTCGGGCAGCAGGGCGTCGGTGTCGTCCCCGCCGGCGCAGTAGATCCGCGCGTACAGCCAGCCGACGCTCTCATGCTGGTTGGCCAGCGCCGCACCCCGCTGACGCATCGAGCTGTGCTGGGCGCGCAGGTTGCCGAAGTCGGCGGCCGCCATCTCCAGGGGCTGGATCCCCGGGATCGATCCACCCACCTGCGGGGTCGAGGCTCCCTGACCGGACTGACCGGCCTCGGAGCGCTCCGCCTGCTCACCGGCCCGCGAGCGCCCACCGAGCCAGCGCAGCCTCCGGGAGCGGATGAGCCGGCTGGGCTGGTTGCGCTGCTCCCGCCGGTTGGGCTGGGCGTCGTCGTAGGTGCTCATGCCATGCCTCCCAGGTTCTTGGGCCACTGGAGTCCCACCAGGTACTCGGCCACGGTCGGCTCACCGTCCTGGGTGAGCCCGAGGGCCTGGCCGCGGGCCGGGAGGGCCTCGACGAAGCTGATGTGGGCGGCTCCGGGGTCGATCCAGCCGCGCAGCGCCAGCAGCGAGACCGGCGAGGTGAGGTCCACGTAGCGGGGCTTGTGCTGGTCGAAGGTGGCGCCCTGGGAGGGCATGTGCTGGTGGACGAACACCTCCGTCGGTATGTCCCACTGCTTGCGCAGGTCGTCCATGTGCAGCAGGGTCGTGGTCAGGTCGCGGTCCATGAGCGGGGCGATCTGGTCGGCCGGGAAGGTCCAGGACTCGCGCCGGGTCACCAACCGGCCGGCCACGGTCCGCTCGGAGTGCATCACCTCGTCGGGCAGGGGCCCGCCCAGGTCCCGACGGCGGCTGGTCCAGTGATCCGCGAACGGGGGCAGCCGGGACCACGGGTCGCTCAGCAGCACCAGCCAGGACAGGTAGCCGCCCAGGAGGTACTGGGGGGTCAGGCCCAGGTAGGCCAGTCCCACGGGCCCGGCGTCGTCGGCCAGGAACAGGGTGCTCGTGGCCGGGTCGTGGACGAGCCGCAGGGAGCTGAGGGGGACCGCGTCCGGCGCCCCCGGCTCACCGGGCAGGCCCAGCGGCGGCAGAAGCCCGCAGGAGACGGCCTGACCGGTGTTGCACTCGGTGCTGGCCTGGATCTCCAGGACCCGCTCGGTGCCCCAGGCGGTGCGGATCCGTGTGGCCAGGCGCTCCCGGAAGCCGGAGCCCAGGAGCCGGTGGAAGCGGGCCTGGAGGGAGCCGTTGGCGTTGGTGAAGGCGTTGACGACGGTCAGCCCCCCGCCGGCGGCGTAGGTCCGGGCGCTGGGGGCCACCGGCTGGAGGAAGGCGCCCAGGTGCCTCGGCGAGCCGGAGAGCCCGCCGGACAGGGCGGCACGCTCCGTGTCGGGGCCGGCGGCGTAGTCGAGCCCGGCGGCGCGCAGCATCTCCTGGTCGCCGTCGGGGGCGTGGGCGATGGTCATGAAGAAGGCGAGCGGGTCCTTGCACACCCCACCGTTGCCGAACAGCGAGACGAACCGGGCCACCATGAGGTCGTAGATGTGGGAGCGGGTCACCCAGGGGTCGGCGAGATCGCCCAGGGTCTTGACGTCCTGCTCGAAGGGGGCGTCCTCGAGGGGGATCGACCCAGCTGCGGGTCGACTCGCGGTCCTCGTAGAGGAAGCCGCTGGGGCGCTCGCCGAGCTCGCCGTCGGGGAAGACGCGCTCGGCCAGGCGCACCGTGCGGTTGAGGAGCTCGGCACGGCCGGGCCCGTCGGCGGCGCCGACGGCGTCGTCGAGCCGGGCCAGCCAGGCCAGGTCCTTGCCCCACTGGCGCTGCTGCTCCGGTGAGAGTGAGGCGGCCAGCAGCGGGAAGGGGTTCTCCCCGCGGTACCAGGGCACGTGCGGCACGATGGCGCCGGAGGCCAGCAGCCGCTCCAGGCGCAGGCGCGGGTCGGTGCCACCCACGCGCTCGCAGGCGTCACGCACGCTGAGCACGGCGTGCATGCCGCCGCCGGTCAGGGCGTCGTGGGTCTCCTGGAGCCAGCGGGCGGGCTGGACGGTCTCCTGGCGGAAGACCATGCCGTTGCCGTACTCGTGCTCGCCGAGGACGCTCAGCGCCTCCGCCTCGGCCTCACTGGGCGGGTACTGGCCGTAGGCGCCGGCCGTGCCTGCGCCGGGAGCGGCACTGAAGGCCCGGCGCACGGGGGCGGGCTCGAGGTAGAGGGCGCTGTCGGGGGCCAGGTCCTGGGCGGTGGCGCTCAGGATGCGGTAGGCCAGGTGGGTGGCCACCATGCGGTGGCTGCGCCCGGTGGACGGCCGGCCCGCCTCGTTGACGGTGGTCAGTCCCGAGAAGGGGCTGGTCTTGAGGGCGGCCCGGGTGGCCAGGGTGTAGAGGGTGCGCAGGACGCGGGGGTCCTCGAGCCTGCGGCCGCGGGCGGCCAGGGTGGAGATGAGGGCCGGGGCGGCGATCGCCAGGGCCTCCTGGTAGCCGGGCTCGTCGAGGCCGGCCGCCAGCAGCTCGCGGCTGCGGTCCAGGTCGACGTCGACCAGGACGGCCAGGCGCGCGCGGGTCTCGTCCTTGCGGGCCACCAGGGCGTCCCAGCGCTCCAGCAGTGCGCGCAGCTCAGCGGGCAGGACGGCCAGGACCTCCTCGGACAGGTCGGTGGCACGCCCCTGGAAGACGCAGCGCTTGGCGCGCAGGACCGGGCGGCGTTCGGTCTTGTCCAGGGTGGGGACGATCTCGTAGAGCGGGTCGAGCAGCTGCTCCGCGGCGCCGTCGAGCACCTCGTCGAGCCGGCGCAGGTAGTCCAGGGTGCCGATGACGGCGGCGCTGGTCTCGGGGACGGCCCGCACCGGGAGCCCGCCCAGGCGCACGAGGGTGGGCAGGGCCACGGCGGGCTGGGCCAGGGCCGGGGCTCCGGATCCGGTGCCGCCACCGGCGTTGGTGCGGCAGGAGATGGAGCGGACGGGATGGGCTCCCCGGGGGTCACGGCGGATACGGGCTGCGGCTGTGGCTGTCGGGATGGGGAGGCACCGGCACGAGAGAGAACCGGCTGCGTCATAGGAGGAAACCTTTCACGAGGACGTACAGCCAGTAGCCTATCCATACAATGCTCATCACGAAGGCCAGCAGTCCGAGAAGAGAGCACAGCAGCCCGTAGATGAAGTAGCCCCAGCGCACCGCGGGCCGCATGACGGCCAGGGCGGGAGGCAGGGGCTGGCGGGCCAGGACGCAGCGCAGCACGAACATGGAGCGCCCGCGCAGGTTGACCGAGCCGGTGGCCGCCTCGACCGCGGCGACGCCGTCGGACTGGGTGAGGGGGTTGAGGTTGGTCACGAGCATCGTGAGCTGGAAGGCGCACAGGGTCAGGGCCACCTGGCGCACCGTTCCCGTCGAGGCCCAGGCGATGGCCGCCTCCAGGCCGCAGACGACGCCGTCGGAGAAGATGCCGGCCAGGGCCAGCATGGTCAGCCCGCGCCGGGAGCGCACCCGGTAGGAGTCGGTGCGGTCGACGTAGGCGATGGGGATCGCCCAGAACATGAGCGCCACCCCCAGTCCCCGGATCGGGGTGCCCAGGTAGCCGGCGACGATGGCGTGCCAGGACTCGTGGAGCAGGATGCTCACCAGCTGGATCGCCACCGCCGTGACGAAGACGAGGACGCCGGGGCGGGGGCCGCCGGCCAGGGAGCTGAGCGCCATGGCCCCGGCCGCGTACCCGCAGGCGGCCAGCGCCAGGAAGACCCAGCTGAGTGCGGGGGCCGGCAGGCGCTGGAGCAGGGTGACGATCGGGGCGACGATCCGGTGGTACTTGCGGGCGATGATGATGCGGGGCAGCCACCAGCCCCCGCTGCGGCGGGGCCTCTCGACCTTGAGGTGGCGGGCCCGGCGGGGCTGGGCGGTGTGGCGTCCGCAGGTGCGCCGGGTGCGCACCGGGGCCTCGGGGACGGCGGGGGCGGGTTCGCTCCCCGCCAGGAGGCCCTTGTCGCGCAGGTTGTCGACCAGGCTCGTGATGCGCTGGGCGCCCGCCTCGTCGATGTCCTGGGGCAGCTCCTCGATGATGGTCGGCAGGGGGCGCACCCCGTCGAACTGGTTGACGATGAAGGCGGCGGCCGCGCCGAGCCGGTGGTACTTGCCCGAGTCGGAGTCGAACAGCATCGGCTGGTTGTCCATCCCGACGATGAGGCTCACGCCGCGGCGCAGGCGCGGGATCGGAGACGTCGGGGGGCTACCAGGGATCGTCGGCGTTCTCGTCGCCGTACTCATCACCGTGCTCATCGTGGGCTCTTGGCTCCCTCAGGTCGGTTCTCGGGGCTCCGGGGTACCGCCAGTGGCGGGTAGGGGACCCCGGTCCCCTGCCCGCCACCGTGGGGTCGTCAGCAGGACGTCGTCGACGCGCTGGCGGCGCAGGCCGGGCACGAGGCCGAGGCGGCGCTGGCCGGGCACGAGGCCGAGGCGGCGCTGGCCGGGCAGGACGCGCTGGCGTGGCTGAAGGCGCAACCCAGGGCGTTGCCCTCGGGCAGCTCCTCGACGCCGAAGTCACTGTCGGCGAGGGTGAGATCAATCGAGCTGTTCGTCATATGCTGTTCACCTCCTTCTCTCAGATGTCTTGTGGGCAGGAGCGGGGCCCGTTCGGGCCCCGGGGGTCCGGTCTGCCGGGACCGGGCCCCAACCCCGCGAACGGGGTGGTCTGTGGAACTTCTGTGACGCGGTATGCAGTTCTGGGTCGGTCGTGTCGGCGGCGGGCCGCCGGAGCGCGCGACTGGTGACCGGGGTCAGCCGGCCGCCTCATCGGGCGGCGCCGTCTGCGCACTGGCGATGGTGACGGCGAACATCTGGTGGCGGCTGACGCCGTCGGAGTCCAGCAGGTGGCGTACCGCCGAGGTGGCGAAGCCGGCGAAGACCGTCCCCACCAGTCCCCGGGCGACGGCGCGCAGGTGCAGCGAGTAGATGAGGGCGGCGCTGCGGCCCATGGTGAAGCGGTAGCCGGCCGCCCCGCCCCAGGCGTCGGCCTCATCGAGGTTGGCGGCCACCGAGACGATGGCGCCGGCGCGGGCGAACTCCTTCTGCACCGCCATGCCCTCGATCTCCTCAGCCTGCGGCAGGGGGCGGACGAGGTCGACGCCGTCGAGCCTCACCCGGTAGATGCCCGGCTCAGCGCCACTCGGGCGCAGGAGGAGGACGAAGGGCTCCAGGGGGCAGGCCGCCGCGTCCTGGCCCCAGGTGCTCGCGTCGTCGGCCAGGGCGTCGCGCACCATGGCCAGGAGGGGCTCGGCCTCGAGCGGCTCGGTACCGTAGGTGGTCGATGATGAGCGGCGCTCGAAGGTCTGGTGCAGGCTGTAGGGGTAGGGCTCCTGGGGGCCGGGGACGAGCGCGTCCGGCACCTGGCAGTCCAGCGGCGGGCGCGGGCGGCGCGTGGCCAGGCCGTCGGAGGTCGGCTCGGAGGGCTGAGTGTCCGATCCGGTGGACAAGCCGGCGACGAGCTCGCGCAGCGTCTCGAAGTCAGTGCGCACGGCGGCCTCCCAGGTCGACGACGATGCAGGCCGGCTCCCGGGCCGGGTCGGTGCCCAGTGCCCGGGCTATGCGCTGCTCGTCCCAGCGGGCCCGGGCGCGCAACGGCACTCCCAGGGCGTCGGCGACGAGGCGGATGACCTCGAAGGAGCAGCCGCAGTCCTGGACCGCGATGCGCAGGGCGAAGGAGAAGTACTTGCGGGCCACCTTGTCCACGTTGCCGGTCAGGACGATCCGGGCGCCGACGCCGTCGGGCAGGGGCTCCGTCTCCGCGTCCGCCGCGGGGGCGGGACCGATGAGGGCCAGGGCGTGGTCGCGCTCGATGTAGACGTAGGTGCCCGGGGCCGGCCGCTGCCCGGCCGCCTCCTTCGCCTCATGTCCGGCCTGCCCGCTTTCGGGCACGAGGACGTAGGCGGTCACCGAACCGATGTTGCCGCCGGCGGCCGTCCAGCGGCGCAGCTTGGCGCTCAGCGGACTCTGGGCGGCCTCGGCCGGTCCCTGGCCGGTGGGCTCGGCTCCGAGCGGTTCGCGCACGCCGACCGACAGCGCCAGGATCGTGGCGAGCTCGGCCGGGGTGGGGCGGGTGACGAGGTCGGGGTCGGAGCCGTCATCGGTGAGCGGGTGCGCGACGGGCCAGGGCTGGTCGAGGCGCTCCAGGTCGGCGGGCGGCAGAGGCGTGCGCGGGCAGACCGGCCAGTCGCGGAACTCGCGCTGAAGGCGCAGGTTGGAGGGCTTGTAGTGCTGCTGGTGGCCCTTGGAGTCGACGAAGGCGGCCGGTGGGATGGCCACGGACTGCTCGTAGCGGGCCCCCACGGGGGCCGAGGGCGCCACCGGCACCGGTTCCTCTCCCTGCCCGGCCACCGAGCAGACGGGGCAGCCGGGGCGGGAGACGACCGGGCGGTCGGAGTAGGTGAAGGTGGCCAGGTCCGTGCGCCGCGCGTCCCCGGGAAGGTGGGTGACGGTGGCGCGGGCGATGAGGGCGGCCACGGCCCGGGCGGCCAGGCCGACGACGATGTCGCGGCGGGCGGCCTCGGGGCGGGGGCCGATCTCGGGCTCATCGGCGCACGCGCAGGCCAGGCAGGGCGAGAAGGCCTCGTCGACGTAGGGGCCGACCGTCACCGCCTCCTGCTCGGCGCGCACCCGCAGCAGCGCGATGCCCTCCTCCCGGCAGCGGCGCGCCACCTCCTGGGAGCGGGCCGCGCAGTCGACGGTCTCGATGAGGACGGTGAGCGTGTCCCCCCGGCGGGGTGCGCCGTCGAGCCGCACCTCGGGCACGGTGGGCTCCAGGGCGGCGACCATCTCACCGGCCAGCTCGTTGTCCCCGACGACGGCGACCCGGGCGGCGGCCAGGCGGCGGGCGGCATCCTGCCAGGAGTCGTTGACGCCGGTGGAGTCGCCCAGACGGGAGAGGAACCGTGCCAGCTCGGGCGACGGGTCGCCGGGGGCCGGCTCGGTGTCACCCTCCTCGACGATGCCGCCGGTCCACAGCAGGGAGACAGCCTCGAAGGCGGCCTGGGGGCCGATGCCGGTGGCCTCGCCGATCTCGTCGAGGGTGCGAGTGCCGTCGCAGGCCTGGAGCAGGGGGCCCATGTGCTCACGGGCGAAGGCCCCGCCCAGGACCTGGCTCTTGCGGGCGCCGTCGATGATCCAGCCGTTCTCCTCGGGGCGGGCGCGCAGCCCCAGCCGGACCACGGGCCTGCGGGGGATGCGGAACTGCAGGTCGCGGCGGGCGGCGCGGCCGACGTCGCCGGCTCGCATGACGGAGTTTCCGGCGTCTGCGGCCATCTCAGGCCACCTCCCCACGTCGCTCGGGCAGGAGGGCCGCGAGCGCAGGCAGGCCGTCGCGGCCGCCGGCGTAGCGGCCCGAGCAGGTCTCGCAGCGGTCGACGGCCACGGTCGACGAGCAGGTGGTGATGCCGGAGACGAGGTCGATGGTCCACACCTGGCCGCCGATCGGCGCGACGTCGTCGGCGCCTCCCGTGGTCGGGCCCTGGGGGTCGAGGGCATCCAGGGTCTGCAGGGCCAGGGAGATGAGGCCGGCCCCCAGGAGCACGTGGTGGTGGGCGTAGGCCTGCTCCAGCGGGCCGTGCTCAGAAGCGACCTCGGGGGGCAGGGGGCGGTAGCCGTGCTGGCGGCGGCGCCGGTCGTAGCAGCGGTAGCAGGCGCTGCGGCCGGGGACCACGAGCGGCCCGCAACGCAGCTCGGTGGGGAAGAGCTCCAGGCCCAGGGAGGGCATGCTCCGGGTGAAGGAGAGGGTGTCGAGGTCCTCGCGCAGGCCGGACTGGTCGGGGTCGGCGATGAGAACCGCGCGGTCGGCGTAGGGGGTGTAGGCGCTGACCAGCCCCTGGTCGACCGGGATGACGGGGTCGCCCTGCCCGGCGAGGCGCCCGACGACGGCGCGCGCGAACCCGCCCTGGGGCAGGTAGCCGTCACCGGCCCCGTGGGGGCCTGCGGTGCCGGCTGCGTGGCCGGTGCGGGCGGCGTCATGCTCATATCGGGTCGGGGCTCCTGGGAGTCGGTCGGTGACGTGGCTGGTGGTGCGGACGCCGGGCTCATGGCTCAGGCGAAGGGCTGGCGGACGGGGTTGATCCCCTCCTCATCGTGGACGGTCAGGCCCATCGCCCGGGGCGCCTGGTAGAGGCGGGGCGTGGCGAGGTAGCGGGCGTGGTGGCTGAAGGACAGGGGCATGGCCTCGGGGATGAGGGCCTTGATGACGTGCATGCCGACCTGGCGGGCCTCATCGGTGGTGATGTCGACGACGATCGCCTCGGCGCCGGCCCGCTCCAGGTTGGCGACAACCTGCTCGAGCGGGTCGGGGCCGACTCCGCCACTGCTGCCGTCGGTACCGTCAGCGCCGGACGTCGGTGCCGTGAGGGTGCCGATCCCGTCGAGGGCGTGGACGGGCCGCTCCCCCTCCAGGAGGAAGTCGAAGACGTGGCGCATGGACAGCTCGGCGTCGGCCAGGGCGCCACCGACCACGGTGAGGTCCTGCCCCTTGATCTCCTGGGCGCGCGGGCCGCGGGCGTGGCTGCGCAGGGCGATGCGCAGGGAGGCGAGCTCGCGGTAGATCTTGGCCAGCGCCCGCTGCGGGTCGATGTCGCAGGTGGCGGCCACCACCTGGGCCAGCTCGGGGTCGACCTGCGAGGTCTGGACGGCGTAGAGGGTGGGGACGCCGTAGTCGGTGGTGGCGTCGAACAGGTGGGTCTCCAGCTCGGTGGAGGTGCCCACCCGGTGGTACTCGGCGACCTCCTCACCCAGGGTGCTGGGGTCGACGGCGACCGCGGGCAGGCGCAGGCGCTGGAGCCAGGTCAGGGCGATGGAGTCGCGCTCGATGACCTCGAGCAGGCCGCCCAGGACGGCCTCGCGCAGGTCGGAGTGCGCGGCGGTGCCGGTGGAGATGGGGTTGACGAACTGCTCGGAGGGGGTGCGCACCGGGAAGTTGAGGTATGTCAGCACCGCTGGGACGAAGACCTCACGGCCGCGGGTCAGGGACCAGCCGCGCACCCATCGCAGGGGGACGCGGGGGTCTGAGGCGATGAGCCCGCAGTCCGGGTCCGCCAGCTCGGTGGCCGAGCACGCCGGCCAGCGCTCCGGTCCGATCGCGGCCTCGCCGAGACCGGCGGGGGTGTCCCACACCAGCTCCTCCTCCGTCCATGAGCAGCTGGAGTAGCGTTCCATCGTCTCCACGATCGCGATGTGTCTGGCGCGATCGGCGTCGATGGCCCCGCCGGCCCCGTCGAAGTTGCCCGCCTCGGCACGGTGATTCCAGGTGCGCTGTGACCTCAGCGCCTCAGAGGGGATCACCCAGAAGACCGGTCCAGATCGCGAAGACCGGCTCTCCGGCCGCTTGGGGCAGCTCGGTGGAACGGGAAACCAGGCCGAAGGGAGATTCGAGTGACGCAGCGCGCGCCAAAGATGGGGCGACGCCCTCGATGAGCGCAGAGCGGTACACGGACCCTCCTTCCTGGGAACGACAGAGGAGGCACACTTGGGGAAGTGCCGCTGCTCAAGAGCCTGCCGGAATCCGTCGGGGCCTCGCATCGGCCTTTGATCTATTGCTTTCTTCGCCGTTTGGATAGTTCTATCCGCCTTTCGTCTGGGCGCGTCTCGGAGCGTTTACACGGCGAATCTGTTTTTTCAGGTAGTTTGTTCACTGTTCCCAGCAGGCCGCGCCCCCACTGATCGCGGGCTGCACACATCTGCCCAAGGAGACTCATGTCTTCCCAGATTTCTCCCGATTGTGTCGGCCTGGCCCTGGTCGACGACGACGCGATGGCCCTGGCCCATCTGGAGTCCTATTTCTCCGACGTCGAGGACCTCAAGGTCCTCACCGCAACGCGCTCACCTCGCGCCGTCCTGCGGTTTCTGCAGTCTCACCAGGTCGACGTCCTCATCACCGACGTCCACATGGAGAACATGGACGGCGTGGAGATGACCAGGGAGGTGCTTCGCACCTCGCCGTCGACCCGGGTCATTCTGCTGACCACGGTGGACACCGACGAGGACCTCCTGCAGGGTCTGGGGGCCGGCGCCAGCGGCTTCCTGCTCAAGAGCGCCCCGGCCGAGGAGATCATCGCGGCGGTGCGCACGGTCCACTCCGGGGCGAAGGTCGTGGCCCCGACGCCGACGACGCGCCTGATCGACTACGCCCTGGCCTCCGTGCGCGGCGCGGACGGCAGCGTCCACCTCTCGGAGAGGGAGCGCGACGTGCTCCACCTTCTGTGCGAGGGGGCCTCGAACCGCAAGATCGCCTCCCTGCTGGCCATCGCCGAGGCGACGGTCAAGTCCCACATCACCGGTCTGTTCCACAAGACCCGGGACGACGTCGCGCCTGGAGATCGTGGTGTGGGCCTTCAAGCACGGCTACGCCTCCAACAGCCCCATCACCATCCCGGTCTCCAGCGCCCCGAGCGGCTCGACCCCGGGCTCCGCCGCGCCCTGAGGCACATCCGACCCCTGATGGCGTCGGCCCCGGCCCCCTCCCGTCTCAGCCGTTGAACGCCCGGATGATGATGAACAGGAGGATGAAGAGGATCCAGCCCACGACCTTGGCCGGGGACGTGCTGGACTGCGAGGACGGCGCGGGCCTCCTGGCGGTCCGCAGGAGGGCGGGGCCGTGTGGCCTCGCATCTCGTACGGGGCGCCGGAGGTCACGGGCGGCAGGCCGCCGGCCGGCGCGTCTTCCACGGCCCAGGGGTTGTCCGCCACTCGCCCCGGAGCAGTCCCCGGCCGGCCCGGCGGCCCCCGGCCCCGGGTACGGTGCTGGTGGCGCGAAGCGTCCAGGCGGTGCCGGAGCCGGTTGCGGCGGCATCGTCACCGACGGCCGCTGTCGGGGCGGGGCAGGTGTCTGCGAGACCCGGGCCGCGGCTGTGCGCGAGGCGGTGCGGGCGGGGCCGGTACGCGGTTTGGCCGTGCTCCGGCTCGACGACGGCCGCCGCCCTCCCTTCCCGTTCCGACCGGCTGCGCCGGCGGGCTCGGCGGAGGCGGGCTCCTGGCCCAGGTCGCCGGCGTCGTCGAAGAGCGGTGAGCCCATGAGCGGGTCGCCCAGGACGGAGCCGAAGGGGTCGTCGCCCAGGCCGATGTCGGAGGGCTCCCAGCCCGTGGGTGCCAGCGACACGGAGTCGTCAGCGCCGCCAGCGTCGTCAACGCCGCCAGAGCCGTCCGGCCGGGCCGCTCCCGCATCGGTGCCGGGACGTCCGCCGCGGCCGGAGCCGGCGGAGGCGCCTCCCATGCGGCTCACCCAGGCGCGCAGCTCCGGGGAGCAGCCCGGGTTGTCCACGATGACGCCGCGCAGGTCGGGACGGTTGCCGGCCAGCACCATGAGCCGTCCGGCGCCGGCCCTCGGGTCCCGGGCGAGCTGGAGGTCAGGGGTCATCTGTGGTCCGGGGCGCCGCGTCGGGGTCGGCGGGGCCAGGGACGGCATTGGCAACGGCGGTCATGGCACGAGCATCCCACGTCCCCCTTCCCCGTGTCCCGGTTCCCGGTTCCGCGCCCATCGGGCCGGCCCGACCGCACTCCGGGCAGCCACCACGACCACATACCCCCTGGGGGTACTTGACCGCTCTACCCCCTAGGGGTATGTTCGATCCCGACCGAGACAACGGAGGAGAGATGGCCGGCTACACCGGATCCAAGGAGGACTACCTCAAGCGCCTGCGCCGCATCGAGGGGCAGGTCCGGGGCATCTCCCGCATGGTTGAGGAGGACGTCTACTGCATCGACGTCCTCACCCAGATCTCCGCCGCCACCAAGGCCCTTCAGGCCGTCAGCCTCGGCCTGCTGGAGGACCACATGAGCCACTGCGTCCTGCACGCCGCCCAGGCCGGCGACGAGGAGGGCACCGCCAAGATCCGCGAGGCCTCCGACGCCATCGCCCGACTCGTGCGGTCCTGAGCACCACGGTCCGCTCAGTGCCGGACCGCCTTGTTCCCGTTCCGATCCACCCGTTTTCCGCACACACTTCCCAAGGAGTGAGAGATGACTGAGTTCACCGCCGACGGCATCGACCGCACCACCACCCTCAAGGTCTCCGGACTCACCTGCGGCCACTGCGTCGCCCACGTCACCGAGGAGCTCGAGGCGCTCGAGGGCGTCAAGGACGTCTCCGTCCTGCTCAACAAGGACGGACAGTCCACCGTCACCGTGCTCTCCGACATCCGCTTGGAGGACACAGCCCTGGCCGAGGCCATCGACGAGGCCGGGGACTACACGCTCGACGCCGTCGAGCGCGACGTCCGCGAGCGCTGAGCCCGGACGTCTCACCGCCGTCGCCCGAGGTCCGGACGTCGACGGGCGGCCACGCATACCGACACGGACACGGAAGGCTCCTATGAGTACGACCAGCCAGGAACCGGGCGAGCAGCTGCGCACCGTCAACCTCTCCATCGGGGGCATGACCTGCGCCAGCTGCGTGGCCCGGGTGGAGAAGAAGCTGAACAAGCTCGACGGCGTGAGTGCCTCGGTCAACCTCGCCACCGAGTCGGCCCGCATCACCGCCCCGAGCACGGTGAGCGTCGACGACCTCCTGGCCACGGTCGCCCGCGCCGGCTACACCGGCGCCCCGCTGGGCACCGCCTCGCCGGATGAGCCGGCAGCCTCGGAGGCGTCACCGGCCGGCGAGCCCACGTCGACGACGTCGGCGGCATCGGCGGCATCAGCATCGGGACCGTCCACGCCCGGCTCGGCCGAAGGCCGGCGCAGTGCCAAGGGCACGGGCGGCCGCGCGACGCTGTCCATGGCTGCGCCGAGCGCCGCAGCAGGCAGGCAGGCCACGCGTTCCAGCACCGCCGGCACCGGCGATGCGTCCCCCCGCTCCGCCTCCGGTCGGGGCGCACCCTCCCTGGGCGCCTCGCACATGGAGCGGGCCGCCGACCTGCGGCTGCGGCTCATCTACTGCCTCATCCTGTCGGTGCCGATCATGGCGATCTCCATGGTGCCGGCCCTCCAGATGCCCGGTTGGCAGTGGACGGTGGCGCTCATGGCGCTTCCGGTGGCGGTCTGGGGGGCCTGGCCCTTCCACAAGGCGGCCTTCCGGGCGCTGCGCCACGGGGCCTTCACCATGGACACGCTCGTGTCCCTGGGGGTGATCGCCGCGACCGGCTGGAGCCTGTGGGCGCTGGTGCTCGGCGGGGCCGGGCACATCGGCATGCGCATGAGCATGGAGCTGCTGCCCCGCTCCCAGGGGCACGCCGCCCACATGTACTTCGAGTCGGCCGCCTGGGTGACCACCTTCCTCCTGGCGGGCCGCTACGCGGAGGCCCGCGCCAAGTACCGCTCCGGCGACGCCCTGCGCGCCCTGCTGGAGCTGGGCGCCAAGGAGGTGACCCGCGTGGTCCTCACCTCGCCGTCGGGCAGCCGCGACACCATCGACGTCCTCAACGAGGACGGCACGCCCGCGCGGAGACCACCCGCACCGAGGAGCGCATCAGCATTGAGGACCTGGCTGCCGGGGACCTGTTCCTCGTGCGGCCGGGTGAGAAGGTGGCGGCCGACGGTGTCGTCGTCGAGGGTCGCTCGGCCGTGGACGCCTCACTGCTGACCGGGGAGTCCGTGCCCACCGAGGTCGAGGCCGGGCAGGCCGTCACCGGGGCGACCGTCAACACCTCCGGCGCGCTGCTGGTGCGGGCCACGGCCGTGGGTGAGGGGACGACGCTGGCGCGGATCGGCCGGATGGTGACGGCCGCGCAGGCGGGCAAGGCCCCCGTCCAGCGCCTGGCTGACCGGATCTCGGGGGTGTTCGTGCCCATCGTCCTGGTGCTGTCGGCCGCGACCCTGGCGGGGTGGCTGCTCACCGGGCACAGCCCGCAGGCGGCCTTCACCGCGGCGGTGGCCGTGCTCGTCATCGCCTGCCCCTGCGCGCTGGGGCTGGCCACGCCGACGGCGCTGCTGGTCGGCTCGGGGCGGGCCGCCCAGCTGGGCGTGGTCATCAAGGGCCCCGAGGTGCTGGAGTCGACGCGGGCCCTGGACACGATGGTCATGGACAAGACCGGCACGGTCACCCAGGGGCGCATGAGCCTGGAGGTCGAGGCCTGCCGGGAGGTGAGCGGCGCGGATTCGATGTTGTCGCAGGCCCCGGACTCGGCCGGCAGTGGCGAGGTCGGCGCCGGCGCAAGCGGTCAGGCGGACGCCCTCGCGAGCCTGAACCCGCTCGGGGAGGAGGCGCTGCGTCTGGCGGGGGCGGTCGAGTCGGCCTCGGAGCACCCGGTTGCCGTGGCCATCACGGCAACCGCCCGCGAGCGCCTGGGCGACCTGCCGGCGCCGACCGACTTCTCCAACCATGAGGGCCGGGGCGTGTCCGCCACGGTGGAGGGGCGCCGGGTGGCGGTGGGCCGGCCGGGCTGGCTCGCCGATGAGATGGGCGTCGAGGTTCCCGAGGCGGTGCGCTCCGCCGTGGAGGAGGCCCAGGACTCCGGGGCGACCGCCGTCGTCCTGGCCGTGGGCAACGCCGTCGGTGAGACCGCGAGCGCTGAGGCCGAGTACCGACGCCGCCGCGGATGGCGCCTCCGATGCCAGGCAGGTGCAGCCACTGGAGGCGGTGGCGGTTCTCGTGGTGCGAGACACGGTGCGGCCCTCCTCGCGGGCGGCGGTGACGGCGCTGCGCGAGCTGGGGATCCGCCCGGTGCTGCTGACCGGGGACAACACCCGGGCCGCTGAGCACGTGGCGGCTCAGGTGGGGATCGACGCCGCTGACGTGCGCGCCGAGGTGCTGCCCGCCGACAAGCGCGACGTCGTCGCCGACCTGCAGGCCCAGGGCGCGGTGGTCGGCATGGTGGGTGACGGGGTCAATGACGCCGCGGCCCTGGCCCAGGCCGGCACACAGGGTCTGGGTTTCGCCATGGGCTCGGGGGCGGACGTGGCCATTGAGGCCGCCGACATCACCCTGGTGCGCACGGACCTGGATGCAGCGGTGGCGGCGGTGCGGGTGTCGCGAGCGACCCTGCGGATCATCCGCCAGAACCTGTTCTGGGCCTTCGCCTACAACGTGGCCGCGATCCCGCTGGCGGCCGCCGGACTGCTCAACCCGATGATCGCGGGGGCCGCCATGGCCGCCTCCAGCGTCATCGTGGTCACCAACTCCCTGCGCCTGCGCCGCGCTGGCTGACCAGCCGGCCGAGGAGCCGAGGAGCACGTCCGAGCTCGGCGTCGGGAACCGCTGAATTCACGGTTCTCGACGCCGAGCTCTTGACCGGTCGTCGGCTCCGCACCGGTGGGCCTCAGGGCCCGGAGAGCGACGGGGAAGCCCTCAACCGGCCTTGGTCAGGTGGGCGATCATGCCGTCGATGTCCTGCTGCAGCCGCTCCGGGCGCACCAGGTGGCCTCCTGCGTCCTCATAGTGCTCATGAGGAATGCCGGCGGCCTGCAGTGCCCCTGCGAAGGTTCTCTGGGTCGGCAGGACATGACGCTCGTTCAGGTCGACAGTATCCGTTCCACAGGTGAGGAAGATGCGCTTGCCCCGGTACCTCTCGATGTGCTCCATGGGGTTGTCGGCGCTCACACGCGCCTCGTCCCAGGGCGCCCCGTAGACCATGCCGCCCCCGAGCTCGGCCATCGAGGTCAGATTCGCCCAGTGGGTGATCGTGGAGCCGTCCTTCCCGCGCAGGTCGGCGGGTCCCGAGTGGCAGGAGACGGAGGCGAAGTGCCCGTAGTACTTGGCCGTGTACTTCAGGGCCCCGAAGCCTCCCATGGAGAAGCCGGAGACGGCTCGCCCGGAGAACTCCGCGATGGTGCTGAAGGTGGCGTCCACCCAGGGGATGAGCTCGCTCATGTGGAAGGTCTCCCAGTTCCGGGGGCCGACGTTCGAGGAGACCGGGTTGGAGTACCAGCCGGCGAGTCCGCCGTCGGGCATGACGACGATGAGCTCGCGGCCCGCGGTGTAGTTTCGAATGCCCAGCTTGTCGAAGACCCGGAAGTCGTTGCCTTTGCCGCCTCCGTGGAGGAGGTAGAGCACCGGGTAGCGGCGTGCCGGGTTGTATCCGTCGGGCAGCAGTACGTTGACGGCCGGGTTCCAGCCGATGGACGGCGTGGAGAAGCGGTAGTACTGCATGCGGCCGCCGTCCTGGTGCTCGGTAACGCTCAGGCCCGCGGCCTGAGCGGGCGCCGCGCCGGCCACGGACGCACCGGCGCCCACGGCGGCGAGGGCGGCGACCCCGCCCACCCCCTTGAGCATGCTGCGTCGGCTGATCCCCCGGCTGCGTGCGGGACGGGCCGGAGGACGAGGCGATTCCAGGGTCATCGGGTGGTCAGGTTTCTGGGTCATGGGATGGACAGCCCCTTGCTGTGTCGGTGATGGTGAAGGAGGGAGGTCCCCTCCCCCGGGCCGCATCCACTGGGTGATGGCTGCGGCGGTGGCCGTGAACCTGCCAAGACGGCACGACCACCATGAACCCTACTGTTATTAATCGGTAGAAAATATGGCTATGGGTAAGACGGCCCACTCTGGTACGCGTCGCCCGGCGAGGCGAGATCACGGAGCCGACCAGCCGGGTGGCGCCGGCGGCGGCGCTCCCGCTATGCTCACCGCCATGACGACTCTTTCGCCCCAGGCCCGCGCGATGATGGTGCGCACCCTTGGCGAGGGTCGAATGTGCATGCGCTGACAGCGCCAGCCGTCGCTGTCTGACACGTAACGGTGAGAGTCCGAGCCGCTTGAGACCGGCTCGTCGCACTCCGCGGAGGCCCCACCGCCCCCGTGTTCATCCCTCCAGCAACCCGCCACCTCGGCCGGCCCGCGCGCCGGCCAACCCCTGAGCCCGATCTGCCGCAGCAGCCGCCTTGCGCTCGCGCGCCTCACCGTCGCCAGGGGACCCGAGAGGACCTTCTGTCATGCACGCCCACCTCACCCCCGTCAGCAGCTCCAGCGACTCCACCGACTCCACCTGTCCGGGCCCGCCCCTGACCTCACAGCCCCCCCACGCGCCCTACCGCCGCCTCCCCCGCGGCCGCCTTCTTCACCGCCCCCGCCGTTGACCCGGCCGTCTTCGACGCGATCCCCGACCGCCGCGGCACGGCCAGCCTCAAGTGGGACTCCGCCGTCAAGCGCGGCCGCCCCGAGGACGTCCTGCCCCTGTGGGTGGCGGACATGGACCACGCCACCGCGCCGGCGGTCACCAGCGCCCTGCTGTGGCGCACCCGCCACGGCATCTTCGGCTACTCCGAGCCCGACGACGCCTACCAGGCGGCCCTGACCGGCTGGTTCGCCCGCCGCTACGGCTGGCAGGTGGAGGCCGAGTGGAACACCGTGACCCCCGGCGTCGTCCCGGCCCTGGCCCTGGCGGTGCGTGCCCTGACCGCGCCGGGCGAGGCGGTCCTCATCGAGGAGCCCGTCTACTACCCCTTCCGCGACGTCGTCGAGGTCAACGGGCGCACCGTGGCCGCCGTCCCCCTCGTGCGTGACGCCGACGGCGTCTACCGCCGTGACCTGGACGCCCTGGAGGAGACCATCGAGGCGACCGGTGCGCGCCTGCTGCTCCTGTGCAACCCGCACAACCCGGTGGGCCGGGTCTGGAGCCGGGAGGAGCTCACGGCCCTGGAGGAGGTCACGGCCCGCCACGGCGTCGTCGTCGTGGCCGATGAGATCCACGCCGACCTGGCCCTGCCGGGCTTCACCACGACGCCCTTCGCCTCCGTGAGCGAGACGGCCGCCGCGCACACGATCACCTGCACCTCGCCGTCGAAGTCCTTCAACCTGGCGGGTCTGCAGGTCGCCAACATCCTCATCGCCGATGCCCGCCTGCGCAGGGCCTTCCGCCGCGAGCTGGCCACCACCGGCTACTCCCAGCCCAATGTCCTGGGCCTGACGGCCTGCCGGGCCGCCTACGAGAGCGGTGACGCCTGGCTGGACGCCCTGCGCGAGCACATCGCGGCCGCCCGGGCCCACGTCGAGGCGCGCCTGGAGCGGATCGAGGGGATCGAGGCCGCCCCCTGCGAGGGCACCTACCTGCTGTGGCTGGACTGCTCAGGATTCCTGAGGACCGCCGGACTCGAGCCCGAGCGGCTCGACGAGGTCATGCTGAAAGAGGCCGGGCTCTGGCTCGACGACGGCCGGATCTTCGGGGCCGGCGGCGAGGGCTTCACCCGGATCAACGTCGCCTGCCCCCGCGCCACCCTCGACGCCGCCCTGGACCGGCTGGAGGCTGCCGTCGCCGCCGTGACCGCCCGCGCCGCAGGGCATGCCGGGCAGGGCCCCACCGCCCTGTCCGCCTGAGTCGGTTCGTCCGGGCCGCGCAGAACCGCCCTGACCGGTGTCCATTCACCGGCCATCGCCCGCGTCGCCGTCGGCCGTCAGTCATCATTTCCTCCCGCCACTCCCCCGCCCATGAGGAGAAACCACTCATGACCAGTCCGTCCGCACCCCGCCCCGCCGCTCACACCGAGTGTTCCCAGCCGCCGGCCGCTCGCACCTTCCCCGTCCACCATCACCCGACGTCGTCATCCCCGGACCCGCAGCTCCGCCTGGAGACGCTGCTGGTGCGTTCAGGCACCGGGACCGACCCGGCCACGGGTGCGATCACGACACCGATCCACCTGTCGACCGCATACGGCCACCCGGGCCTGGGCGAGTCGACGGGCTACGACTACACGCGCACGGCCAGCCCCACCCGTGACGTCCTGCAGGACGCCCTGGCACGCCTGGAGGGCGGGACGGCCGCCTTCGCCCTGTCCTCGGGGATGGCGGCCCTGGAGCTGGTGACCCGCACACTGGCTCCGCACGGCAGCCGGATCGTGGCGCTGCGCGACCTGTACGGCGGCTCCTTCCGCTTCCTGGAGGTCCTGGCCGAGGAGGGGGCGGCGCGAGTCGACTTCGTCCTGGGCATCGAGGGCCTGCGCGGGGCGCTGGCCGACCCGGCCGACCTGGTCATCATCGAGACGCCCACGAACCCGATGATGGAGGAGATCCCCATCCCTGAGGCGGCCGAGCTGGCCCATACCGCCGGGGCGAGCCTGGTGGTGGACAACACCTTCTACACCCCGGTGCTGCAGCGGCCCCTGGAGCTGGGTGCCGACGTCGTCGTCCACTCGGGCACGAAGTACCTGGGCGGGCACAACGACGTCATGGCGGGCGTGGCCGTGGTGGCCGACGACGCCCTGGCCGAGCGGCTGAACTACCGGCTCAACACCACCGGGGCGACGCTGGGACCCTTCGACTGCTTCCTGCTGCTGCGCGGGCTCAAGACCCTGGCGCTGCGCATGGAGCGCCACGAGGCCAATGCCACCGCGATCGCTGAGTTCCTGCGTTCCAGCCCACATGTGACGCGCGTGCTCTACCCGGGGCACTCGGGCATGGTGAGCTTCGACTTGGCCGAGTCGGTGGACGTGGCCCGCTTCCTGGCCTCGGTGCGGGTGTTCACCTTCGCCGAGTCCCTGGGGGGCGTGGAGTCGCTGGTGACGTGTCCGTCGGTGCAGACGCACGCGGACGTGCCCGTCGAGGTGCGTGCCTCCTACGGGTTGAGTGACCGGCTCATGCGCCTGAGCGTCGGCATCGAGCACGTCGACGACCTCATCGCAGACCTGGCCCAGGCATTCGAGGCGGCCGGCGTCTGACCGTGGACTGAGCCGGAGCACCGACGCCGGGGGTTGTCATGTCGGGCTACCCCGACAGCAGCCGGCCAGGCTGCCGGATGGTTCATAGTCGTCAGAGACATGAGGCTTGTTGCCATGAGACGCCTACGAACATCCCCGCCATCGCACGCCACATCAGCCCTCGCCGTCCTCACCCTGCTCGGCACGATCACCGCCTGCAGCATGTTCGGCGCGAACACCGCGGTCGCCGCGAACCCGCCCGCGCCGGGCTCCCATGAGGCCGGCATCGTGGTGGACCGTGGTACGAACTCGAACAGCAACGCCGGCACGTCTCAGACCACCGGCAGCAACACGTCAAACGGTTCTGGAGGATCCACCGGGTCCACGGGGGCGGGTGCCCCCAAGGGCCTGGAGTCCTTCTACCACCAGGACCTCACCTGGACCGACTGCACCGACGACGCCTCCGGCACCGCCTTCCAGTGCGCCACTGTGACCGTGCCCCTGGACTACGACCATCCGCAGGGGAAGACCATCACGGTGGCCCTCAAGAAGCTGCCCTCGACGAGTCCCTCCCCTCGGGGGTCGGTCTTCCTCAACCCCGGCGGCCCCGGGGGAAGCGGTATCTCCCTCATCGAGTCCCAGGCCGAGCTCTACAAGAGCGGGGACCTGTCCGAGGTCCTGGCGACCTACGACGTCATCGGCTTCGACCCCCGCGGCGTCGGCCAGTCCACCCCCATCACCTGCTGGACCCCCGAGGACGTCCAGGCGATTGTGGCCGGGCAGGCCGAGGTGCCCTTCTCCCCCTTGACGCCGGGCAGCGCCGCCGACATCGTCGCCCAGGGCTCACGCGAGGCCACGGCCTGCGAGGAGCACACGGAGGTCCCCGAGATCCTCGATCATATGGATACCCGTTCGGTGGCCCGCGACATGGATGTCATGCGGGCACTGGTGGGAGACAAGGACCTCAACTACCTCGGCCACTCCTACGGCACCTACCTGGGCGCCGTCTACACCGAGCTCTTCCCCGACAACATGGGACGCGTCGTCCTGGACAGCGCCATGGACCCCACCATGGCTCGCCAGGATCCGATGGAAGGTGATGCGGCAGCCGGGGAGCAGTCACTGCGCACCTACATCGAGTCCCAGCAGGGCCAGGCGGGGTTCCCCCTGAGCGGGACAACGGATGAGGCGGTCGCCCAGCTCGCGGCCTTCCTCGATGGTCTGGACGCCAACCCGCTGACAGTCTCCGACGCCGTTGCACCCCTGGACCGGGCCAAGGCCGTTAACGCCATCGGCAAGCTCGTTAACTCCTCACCCGATAAGTGGCCGCTGCTCACCGAGGGACTGAGCCAGGCCATGAATGCGCACGACGGCACCACTCTGAAGACGAACGCCGAGTCCGTCTCCGGCAATAGCGCACCTCCCACGACCGAGAAGCAGGTGGTCGAGCAGCTCCGGGGCCTCAAGGTCTTCTCGGCCAACCGGTGCCTCGACTTCCCCGACACCGGGAACGAGGCAAGCTGGGATACGGCACTGGCCTCCTACCACCACGACTACCCGGTTTTCCACAGCGCACTTCCCCAGACCGACGCCTTCTGCCACGGCTGGGGGCACACCAGTAAGACCAAGGCGGTCGACGTCGACGTCGAAGCCACGAACCCGGTGCTCGTCATCGGTATCCTGCACGATCCGAACACGCCCTACCCGTGGTCCCATGCACTGGTGTCGAGGATCCGCAACAGCCACCTGTTGAGCGTCGATATGTACGGTCATGTCGCCACGGGCAAGAACAGCTGTGCCACGGCGAAAATCGGCGACTACCTCGTCAACGGAACGCTTCCCTCAGACGGGGAGGTCTGCGCGGCGGACCCGGAGCCCCAGGCAGGAGGTGGTGAGAAAGGCTGACGCGAAGATTCAGCAGCGACTCCGCTGAGCCGCGCCGTCGGAGCCGGGGAGTACCGGAAATGGAAAACACCCCGGCTCCGACTTTCCAGCCGATGACGGGGTGTTGGTGCGCCCGAAGGGATTCGAACCCCCAACCTTCTGATCCGTAGTCAGATGCTCTATCCGTTGAGCTACAGGCGCATGTCGTTGCCGACGGGTAGAACATTACTCAGCGTCCACCCAGGGGACAAATCCTGTCCCCGTGAGGATGGGCACAGGGCCGGAGTCCCGCCGTTGGCGGCACTCCGGCCCTCGGCGCCACGGTGACAGCGGCGCACCTGCGAACCACTGGGCGCTATCCGACGCTGGCGCTCTGGTTGATAGTGAAGAGCGAGTAGCCGAGCATGCCAAGCACAAAGGAGAAGGCGATGCTCAGGACGACACCGATCACCGCCCAGATGAGAGTGGCCTTGGCCCAGTTCCTCTTGCTGGCGGAGTGGCCGCTGCCGAAGGCGAGCATCAGCAGCCAGACGAGGTTGACGACGGGGATGGCCATGAGGAACAGCGTCAGCATCCAGCTGCCGACGGAGTCCGCGCTCTCAAACTCCTCAGACCGCGCCGCTGCCAGCGCTCCGCCTCCTGCCGGCCGCGCGAACGGCGAGCCCGCCGCGGGAGGAGCCATGTCGGGGAAGGACGGGGCCTGCCCGGCTGCGGCGTCGGAGGAGGGGGCTGAGCCCCACTGGGGCGCCGAGCCCTGCGACGGGAAGGCTGAGGACGACGACGGCGCGGACTGGGCGACCGCCTGTGTCGCAGCGGGGACGAAGGCCTCCGTGGCCTGCTCGGCCTCAGCGCGCGCGGTCGCCGTGGGGAAGACCGAGGACATGCCGACGTCACCCTCCTGGCGACCCCCACTGAAGGGGTGCGAGTGCGGGGCCGGCTGCTGGGCGAAGGGCTGCTGGTCCTGCAGACCTGCCGGCTGGGCCTGCGGCTGCTGCCACTGCAGGGCCTCCCGACTCGCCTCGCTCCCTGGAACGGCACCGGCCGCGGGGGCCGAGGAGGTGCCCGGAGCTGAGGGGATGCCGGGGGCGGACTGGGCGAAGGGCGACGACGCGGCTGCGGCGCCGTCGTCGGCCATGGGCCCGCCCCAGGCGGGCTGAGCCGGCTGACTGTAGGGCGCCGGCTGGGCTGCCTGCTGAGCGGGGGGCTGCCCGGGCTGGAAGGGCGAAGGGGCACCGAATCCACCGCCCCCGGCCGGCTCGGGCTGGCCGAACTGTACCGGCTGGCCGGGCTGCCCCGGCTGACCGACCCCGTTCTGCTGGGCGAAGGGGTTGCCCTGGATGTAGGGGTCGGCCGACGCCGCACCGGGCTGGGCGGCCGCCTGTGCGGCATGTGTGGAGTAGGCGCGCGTCTGCTCCTCAGGGGGGAGGCCCGGCGGGCAGGTCGGGCTGCACTGGGCGCCACGAGCCGGACTGGGCGCCGGGCGCAGCCCCAGGAGCGGAGCCGGGCGCTTGCCCAGTGGCCTGCTGCTCGGCGCGCGCGGCGTCGAGCAGGTCCTGGTTGATGAGGACGGTCCGGGCGTTGAACTCGTCGCCCTGATTGGGGCGGGGCGAGCCGGAGGCCGGCGGCTGGGTTGCGTCGTGGTCAGACATGAGTCCCTCTCAGTCGAGTACAGCATCACGCTATCCCGGATCGGCGCAGGAAGACACACAGGCACCCCGATCGGCCAGAGGCGAACGCCCCGACCGGGGCTGCTTCACGGGGCCCAGTCAGCAGGGAGTGGCCGCCGAAGAGGTCTCGCCGGCTCCCGATCCAGCCGGAGCCTTCCAGCGCTGCCAGCAAGCGACCCCGACGAACATCACCAGCAGACCGATGGCGCCGGCGGCGGAGCCCGCGTGGGTCCGCAGCGCGACGAACGGTAGCGTCGCCAGGAGGATGACGGCTGCGATCACGGCGAGACGAGATCTAGTTCTGATCGCCAGCAGTGTCACCACAACGGCCACTGCGGACACGAGCGACAGGACCCGCCCGGGGCCGGCCCAGTTGAGGACGATGAAGAGGGCGACAAAACCGCCAATGAGCGCGTATCCGACGATGGCCTGTCTTCGGTTGTCCATGTCAGTCATAGCCGCTCACTCCCAGCGCGATTGATGGACTACTGCCAGGATAGACCGCAGGATGCGAGCCGTCGACCGTTCGGTCAGTTGAAGGGGAGGCCGGCCCAGGCACAGCACCCTCCGCGGCAACGGCTGGGCCGACGACGAAGCCCCGGCGCGCTGCTGCGCACCGGGGCTCTCGCTCTGGCGGAGATGGGGAGATTCGAACTCCCGAGGGGCTTCCACCCCAACCTCCTTAGCAGGGAGGCGCACTAGGCCACTATGCGACATCTCCATCGCCTTCCCACGGCTCCACCGCGGGACGCACGGGCAGCCTACCGGGAGGATGCCGCGTGAGCAAACCGCCGAAGACACGGTGCAGGCACCTCGGCATGAGGCGACGCGAGTGCCGGCCGCACGGGTGCCCTGCAGCCGCTACTTGCAGCCCGAGACCTCCGGTTCCCTGACCCGGGCGCCGGTGTCGTGCGGGACCATAATGGCCTTGGAAGCATGTCATGAGGCGACGCGAGCATGTTGAGAGGGCGCGCGGTGCACTGCGAGGAGGGGCGAGGATGCCGGTGAGTGGGGAGACGGGTGCGCGGGTCACGGATTTCATCACTGACCTGCGTGAGGCCCTGGAGGAGGCAGGGCGACCCCGCCCGCGCCGAGCAGCAGCGGGCGTACCTGAAATCCGAGATGGCGATGTACGGCGTCGGGGTCCCGGAAACGCGGCGCCTCTCCCAACGGATCGCCGTCGCCCATCGCGGCCTGTGGACTGAGGCCGCCACCTGGGAGACGGCGCTGCGGCGCCTGTGGGATGGGGCCACTCACCGCGAGGAACGCTACGCGGCGCTGGCCGTCATCCGCTCCAAGCTGTCCGCGTCGCATGCTGGACGTATGGAGTCCCTGGCGCTCTACGAGCATTTTCTGCGCACGGGGCAGTGGTGGGATCTGGTGGATGAGACCTCCCACGCCGTCGGGCTGGTGGTGCGTGAGCATCCGGCTGCGGCGGCCCGTATGCGCGTGTGGGCCACCGACCCGGACGTGTGGGTGCGGCGCAGTGCCATCATCTGCCAGCTGCAGCACAAGGCCGGCACGGACCTCGACCTGCTCACCGCCGTCATCGAGGCCAACCAGGAGGACTCGGAGTTCTTCATCCGCAAGGCCATCGGCTGGGCGCTGCGCGACTACGCACGCACGGACGGCAACTGGGTGCGCGCCTTCGTCCAGGCGCATCCGGACCTGTCCCCACTCAGCCGACGCGAGGCCCTCAAGCGCCTGTAGGAGCGGGGCGCCGGCCTGCGACACCGCAGGCGGTAGGGCCGCACAGTCCGCTGGCCGTTCCTCGCCGTCGGAGCACGCGCAAGCCGTGCCGCCTCAACCGTGAGTCATCAGACCCCATCGGCACGGTACCGCTCACGCATGCGTTCCACGTAGTCGAGGAGGTCCTGTCGCAGTCGCATAGGGGTGATGACGCAGGCATCCGGACCGAGCCGAAGCAGAATCGTCATGGCATGCAGGTGATCCATGAACTCCAGCTGGAGACAGGTCCATCCATCATCTCCGGGAGGTTCGCCATCTGCATCGGTCGTCGCTGCGCGCAACGTCCACTCCTGCACATCGCTCCAACGCTCGTCCCGCACCCAGACAGTGGCTGTGATCGCCTCGAACCTTTCAAGAAACTCCTCACGCTGTTTCTGCCATGCCGCGGCCATATCGAAGCCGGAGTCGTCAGCACACTCCTCAGCGAGTACGTCAGCCTCTTCGATCCGAGAGAGCCTGGTGAAGCGAACCTCGGTGCCGTGTGAGGCGCACAGGTACCAGCTGCGACCAGCGGCAACTATTCCGTGCGGATCGACGACGTCCTGCGTCGTCATCCTCGACTTGTGACGGAAGACCATACGCAGTCGATGGCGCGTCAAGACCGCTTCCTGGACAGCATGGAAGACGGCGTCGGCCCGCTCGCTCTCAGGAAGGGGAAGCCACCCTTGAGGATCGACCACGACGCGCGAGGCAATGCCCATGGACCGGCTTCGATGGCTGTCGGGCACGGCGGCGAGCAGTTTGCGAGACGCGGAGACGAGGGCGTCGCCAAGGCCCAGTGGCGCAGCACCCCAGCTGGTGAGACCTGCGAAGAGAGCCCGGCTCTCCTCACGGTTCAGTCCTGTCACGTCAATGCGAAAGCCGGGGTCGATTCTCACTCCCCCATGAGGTCCCCGCTCGCACCATACGGGCACGCCCGCAGCCGACAGCGCCTCAACGTCCCGCAGCACGGTGCGCCGTGAGACCTCCAGCCGCTGCGCCAGATCCGAGGCGGACAGACGACCATGGGTACGCAGCAGCCAGATCATGGACAGCAAGCGGTCAGCACGCACCGGCTCATCCTCGCACGTACGTGACACAAGGTGGCACCAATGGTCTCTAACCTCGACGCCGTCCGCCCACCTCGTATACCCGTGAGAGTCTCAGGAGCATCACCATGACGACCTTCGTTCCCAACAGCGTCATCCTCTACGTCTCCGACGTCGAGGCGAGTACCACCTTCTACCGCCGGATTCTCGGTCATGAACCGATCAAGACCTATCCAGGATTCAGCGTCTTCGCATTGTCCGATGACGTCACTCTCGGCCTGCAGGCAGCCGACGAGATTGAACCGGCTGCTGAGCCATACGTAGGCGGGACCGAGCTGAGTCTCAGCAACGTTGAGCGTGCCGATGTCGATCGTCTTCACGAGCGGTGGAAGATGCTGGGCATTCCGATGGTTCTGGAGCCGACCGTCCTCGAATTCGGCTACACCTTTGTGGCAACAGACCCCGATGGGCACCGCCTGCGTGTGTGCGCCACTGATACCTCGAGCTTCGTCTGACTCGAGACCCTCGACACCCTGCCCGTCACCGGGTGCAGGCCTCGATGCGCCGCAACACTATGAGTTCATCACGATAGTTGCTGTCGCCCGAGTGCGGGTGGGGCACCGCCGGCGTTGACGTGCCCCACCCGCAGTGTGGAGATCGCTCAGCTAGAGAGGGCCCGGTGACCTTCCTGCCCCATGCCTCGGGCGTGATGCGCCTCCAGCGCCTGCCTACCGAGACGCTCACTACCCAGCACCTCGCCAACGATGCGAACGGCCTCATCCCAGTCGATCGGCTCCGACGCATACGCCTTGGCCAAGGCTGGATAGTCTTCCAGGAGTTCTTCCTGAACCCTGGAACTGAGTGGGCGCACATGTCCCTGCGCTCGAGACAGCACTCCGTTGATGGCCGCATTCAGAGCAATCCTTCGCCGTCCGGTGATACCGTGCTCGGCCTGGAAGGCCAGGTAGGGCTCTTCCTTTCGATACCGGACCGCGATAGACAAGGTATGCAAAGCATCCTGCAACTCTTCGATGCGTTGAGACTGCTCATCAATTCGGCGACGTAATTCGTCTAACTCTGCACTGGACTCGGGCATTAACTGCACCCCCTCGCTCCTTGCGACAGAAGCCTAGAGTAGCACCTGGCATCGGTCAGACCTCAATCTGTGCAACCTCCGCGAGATACACCCTTCCATACTATGCCAGAATGCACGGCAGAACTCTGACGCGAAACCACCTCAGTCCATTGCCGACACCAGCGACCTCGGAAAGAACGAATACATAAATAATCCGATAAAAAACAGCAGCAATGGAGCAGTCAGTACCGATGCAACGGTCGACCTCGATAGCCCCAGCGGGTCGACATCAGTAGGCGCGGCAGCGAGCACCTGTATCAAGAGCCCGACAACGGCTCCCCCTAGCACGGGACCGGCTTGGCGAAGGACGTTGAGAAGGGAGGACGCAGCACCGAACTCGTCACTCCTCAGTGCGGCCATACCTACTGTTGTCAGTGGCGTCATCAAGAATCCATTTCCGATGCCGAAAACGACGGTCGCACCCAGGAACCACATCCAGGAAGCCCCAGTAGCGGTAATCAGTATGCTCAGGGCGGTTCCCATCGCGGACGCTCCAAAACCGACCTGCAGAACGAGGCGGGCCTTCCCTTCATCAACCCAGCGGCCCGCAATAGGCGCTGTGATCATAGACGCAATCGACGCTGGCGCAAGAGCAGCCCCCGCCCAGAATGCCGTTTGCCCCATCACGGACTGGATGTAGTTCGATACGAGAAACGTCAAGGCGAATACGCCAAGCGCCACAAAGAGCCCAAATACGGCGGCAGTGAGGAACCGTGGATTCTTACGAAGAGACTGCGGAAAAACTGCGTACGCCGGATCCACGCGGCGTTCATGCCGAAAGAACGCAAACAGGCATAACACAGCGGACGGCAGGCAAGCAATGGTCAGCGGGTCCCAGCCCGCATGGGGACCTTGCAGGCATCCATAGAGAAGTGCCACAAGACCGATGCCCGCAAGAAAGGTGCCCATGAAATCAACTCTCACGGACCGGACCACTTCGATCGGAAGACTTCGCAGACCCAGAACCACGACGAGAATCGCAATCGGAAGGTTGATGAGGAAGACCCAGCGCCAGCTAAGACCATCAATCAATACTCCACCGGCAAGGGGGCCGATGACGGACGCAGTTCCTGCAATTGACCCCCAGATGCCGACTGCGCGCCCACGGATATTTTCAGGGAAGGTAACGCCGATGAGCGTGAGAGTCTGCGGTACCAGCATGCCGGCACCAAGCCCCTGAAGGAACCGGCTGGCGATCAAAACGAACGGAGTGGTCGCTGCACCGCAGGCGAGACTGGCAGCTGCCAGGACGATCGTTCCCAGAAGGAAGAGCCGTCGGTGCCCGAATCGGTCACCTAAACGACCTGACGGAATGATCGCCAGTGCGAGAACGAGACCGTAGCTGTTGACCGCCCAGAACACCTGTGCTGTGGACGCACTTAAGTCCCGTGTCAGCGAGGGAACTGCGAGGTTAATAATTGTCAGGTCGAGGAGAGCAATGAAGTACCCGCCAGCCAACGCACACAGCCCGATCCACTGCCGGGCGCTGACTGTTATGGCTAGGGAGTCTTCCGTCACATCTTCCCCTCGTTCGTCAATTCGGTATCGCGGAAGGTGTCTCTCTTGGCTATCACGACACAGTCACCACACTAAGGCCGAGGCTGCTTCCCATCTCTCTCGGTATTGACATAGATGTCATTGCTGAGATGGCTACCCGCTGCGTTAGAACGATACAGGACTGGCTCTCGATCTGGAGAATCATCAGGTTGCACTCGATAGCCGCCGAGCTCACCGGCAACGAGAACGCCGCCAAACTCACCTGACTCAGGAAACCTTGATGAGTTTTCGTTGATATCGCGGCGTGTAAGCGGAGATCTTGCAGGCTTACTCCAGATACGGCTACACACTGGTGGCGACCCGACGCGCGTTGGAGGCAGCGATGGCTGGAGGCAGGCCGGCTGAGCAGCGAGTAAACCTTAAGCAGCGCAGCCTCCTGGCGCGGTTCGGGCGGCGAGGCGTACAGCAGTTGGTGGCCGAGCACCTCGATTATGGCCGGGCCGCAGACGCCACCAAAATGTGCAACATGACATCATTAGCAGGCTGCAAACCACCAGTCGATGTACGACAAACTAGCATAACATGCAGACAACCATAACTGACTAAAACGACTCACCCACATTACATTATGCAGTATTGCGCAATCACCTATCGGTCGGTATGCTGGTTTTAATTCGCCACTTTCACCCACCCTCTAGAAACGAGAGCCAACATGTCGCATATCTCGATTGTAGTCCCGACTCCACATCAACGCTACCTACGCAAAGATGCAATGACGCTCCTTCGGTCTCTCAATATGACGACTCGGGAGCCAGAACTGCCTTCCACGACTGCAGGACAAGACTCCGAACAATATTTAAGGCGATACGGACTCTATGGCACACACCGAACACTTGAGCGTTTTGTAGTCGCGAAGGATGGTGACACAGTGGTTGGCGTTGCCCATTTTTTCTCTAACAACTTAGCAATCAGCAGACTTCTTAACATGGGCCTAATTGACGGCGCGCAAATGATGCTTAATCAAGCAAATCTCGCACATCTCGGCGTTTTGGAAGAGCGTCGAAATCAGGGCATTGGAACATCTCTTATTCGAGCAGCAGAGCACGAAGCTCATTCCGCCGGCTTCAAACTACTTTACGGATTCGCAGAGGGTGATGCAAAAAGACTCCACAGGTTCTACACTGCTAACGGATTTTCAACAGGGGGCTCCGGGAGCAACGCACCGTCTGAAATTTATGGCAACCTAGCACCCCACGTGGCCCCCACTTCAAGGCAAGGTGAATATTTCTGGAAGAAAATATGAAAACCGAGAACGACGTAACACGTCTTCTAATTTTCACTACATTCACTGCAACCTTCTGGCCGACGCTTCGAATAGCTTTTCGAGAACTTCAGTAGCACTTCCCTTCAGCTAAGGGAGACGCATCTGTTCACCTTGTCGACAATCACAACAACCGCACCGATAGATGCAGCTAATTTCTCGCTTTGCGTCGTCCCTTTGTTGCATCGGACCTTTTTTTCTAGTGATGCGACATAACTATGGACGACTTGAGTCAAAGGCTCCCCGATCGCCTTGCGAAAATTAAACCCAAGAGTTTGGAGCACCTTCAAAGTGTCCTGAGAGATCAGTTGACGAATAACGTTCATGTACTCCGAAGTTTCTTGTTCTGACTCCCCACTTTGACTGCTCATCCTTTCTACTATAGGAAACACGGTGTTCACCATGTGATTTATATCTTCATCACTAATTTGTTGCGAAACCAACTGTTCTTTAAGTCCTTGTGCAATACCGATCAACTCCTCTCGGTCTGAAATTAGCGAGTTAACGATTTCTTGAAGCGCCTGAATAGTTTCTTCATTTTTATTCTTCGCCTTAACAGCCGAAATCCTATCGGTGACGGCGGTTGCTGTTCGTGTCGCGGCAATCTCTGCCAAACGCACAAAAAGGGCAGTCAAGGCAGGATCCATTTTAATGCTCCTGTAAGCGAAGTTATGGAGGTGATCGCAATTTCAATATCGAGCAACTTAACAGCGTTTCACACATTATAAGAAGACGGGATCCTATAACCGTACCGCCCATATCAATAGCGAGAGGTGTTTTCCCCAAGGGGATCTTACAGCGGACAGAAAAATATGCTTCAGTCTTTGGGTATCGATTTCATAACTTCCGACGAGGATGTCCGTAACAAGCGTCTTGTCTTCGCCGTCCTGAAGTCATATATCTGAGCCAGCAACATGATCGACCACCACTCCACACTAAGAACCTGCTTGTCCTTGCTCACACCCAGTTCCAGACTAGCTACCAGCATGACTGGCCAGGGTGATACGTGCAGACACAAGAGGGAACTATGAAAGCAGGGCAAGACTCGCACGTTTCAAACTCTCCGTAAACGTAGGCGAGCACTCCGAGCACGATGCCAGGCTTCTCACTGTGTCCTTCGACTGCGCTAGAAGACCCTAGGCTGAAGCGGAGAGGGAGGGATTCGAACCCCCGGTGCGCTAGGCGCACAGCGGTTTTCAAGACCGCCACATTCGGCCGCTCTGTCACCTCTCCAGGCCGCACCCTCCGGGCGCGACAGGCACAGACCCTACCATCCCTGCGGGCCCGCGGTCACCGCGAGCTCACCGGTCGCCAGCGTCGCGGTCGTACCTTAGGGCTCGCGTTCGAGGGGTAGAGGGCACGAACGCGCGACCTACCCTACGAACGCGCGCCTTCTGCCCCGACTGCCCGGCTCCGGCCGGCTTCCGCGACCCTCCCTAGGACCTGCCGAAGAACCCCCGACGGTGTGACTTGCTGGCGCGCGCCGGCAGCAGCGAGTTCGGCTCGTCGAGCCGCCCCTCGGCCAGGGCCTGCCCAATCGCCGGCCACACCGGCAGGCGCGCCATGAGAGTGGCCTGCAGGGCGTGGTAGATGTCCGGGTGCCCTGCCCAGGTGCGGGTCGAGGGCCGGTTGTCGCGGTCGAGCTCGTGGGTCCACACGCCGGGCGCCTCAATGAGGAACTCCTCGGCATAGTCGATCCAGGCCCGGTAGCAGTGCTCGTAGTGCTCGACGTCGATCTCCCCGCGACCGTCGTCGAGTAGGGCCTGGCGAATGGCGGCCGACGCCGAGATCCCCTCACAGACCACCCAGTGCATGCGCTCATGGACTACCGGCTTGCCGTCGAAGTCCGTGGTGTAGACGAAGCCCGGGGCGCCGTCGATGCGCCAGCCGTCGGTGCGGGCCTGCTCGAAGATGTGCTCGGCGGCCTCAAGCATCCAGTCCGGCGCGCTCATGGAGCGGTTGATGAGTGCCCCGCGCAGCTGCACGGTCAGGCGCGCCCACTCCAGCCCGTGGCCCGGCGTGACGCCGTAGGGCCGGAAGGGGTGGGCGGGCTCGTCGCGGTTGTAGTCGAGGCGCGGCTCCCAGGAGGTGGAGTAGTGCTCGGGCAGGCGCCAGCCGTGCTCGCGGGCCTGGACATTGACGGCGAAGTCAACGATCTTCAGGGCCCGCTCCAGCCAACGCACCTCGCCGGTGACATCGGCGGTGGCCAGGTAGGCCTCCACCGTGTGCATGGCGGCGTTGATGCCGCGGTAGTCCTCGGGGGCCGGTGAAATCGGCGGCGTAGGACTCCACCGGCATCTGCTGGCCCTCGTCCCACCAGTAGCGGTCCTGGACCTCAATGGCGTCGCGCAGCAACTCATGGGCGCCGGGCCGGTCAGCGGCCGTCGCAGTGGCCGCGGCCAGGAGCACGAAGGCGTGCTGGTAGCACTCCTTACGGGCGTCGCGGTCGACCGGGACACCCCGCCCCTCGGCGTCGGGCTCGGGACCGATCGCCGAGTACCAGCCACCGTTGCCCGGGTCACGCAGGGGGCCGTTCAGGGCGCGCACGCCGTGGTCGGCGTAGCGGCGGCAGCCGGGGATCCCCATGAGCGCCCCCAGGGAGAAGGCGAAGGTCATACGGCCGGTGATCCACAGCTCGACGGGATGGGAGGGGTCCACCTCACCGTCCTGACCGATCCACCCGAATCCGGTGGGCACCTGCGCGGCGCGCGCGTAATGCAGCAGCGCATGCGTCTCGTAGGCCAGCCAACGCTTGTGCTCGGGGGCGCCGAACCATCCCAGTCCCATGAGTCCTCCTTGATCCGCTGGGGGGTCCAAGGCTATCGACCCGCCTGACACGGATCAATGCTCCCGACTGCTCTTGAGCGGCTCACTCCCGCGCCTCACGCGACGCGGCCCACCGCCCCCGCTACTTCCGCTTCGGCCAGGCCGACTCGGCCTGCTTGAGCGCCTCCTTGGGGGTCACCGTCCCGGTCGACCACCGGCTCAGCCCGACCCACAGGGCGCTGCTGCCCACACCCACCGGCATCGAGTCCGAGGCATCCATCTCCACGGTCGTCTGGCGCGACTGGAGCAGTCTCGTGGTGCGCCTGCCGACGTCGCTGGGCGCCAGGTCCGGGTCGACGCCCTGGTTGGCGGTCGCCACCCCGCCCAGTGCCATCCGCGTACGGGCCCACTCCTGGGAGGTCAGGTACTCCATGACCGCGTTGACCGCGTCCGAGCGGGTGAAGGCCACGAGGTAGTCGGTGCCCACCAGCACGGAGTCCGAACCGCGGTCCGCCGCCGGGGTGACGAAGGCCGAGACCTTCGTTCCCGCCGTACCGGCCTTAGTCGTCGCACTCGCCGTGCTCTTCGGCGTCGCCGTCGCCCCGGACGTCCCTCCGCCGGCGGCGGTGGCGCTCGCGGTCGGGCGGGGGGCCTGGACCGTCACCGGGTTGGCGCCGTCGGCGTCGGTGATGACGGTGCCCTCGGGGAAGCGGCTCTCGAAGGAGGACGAGGCGTGCAGCATGAGGCAGTTTCCCTGACCAGGTCGGACCCGGCCTGCACGGGGGTGCGGGAGATGACCGAGCCGCGCCCGCCGGCGACGTTCCCGTTGTCCAAGACCAGGGAGTTGACGGCGTTGAGGGCATCCACGGCGTTCGAGGAGTCGACGGGCACCCGGTGCGAGGCCCAGGTCTCGTAGACGCCGGGCCCCTGGGTGGAGAGCAGGGCGTCCTCGAGCCAGTCGGTGAGTACCCAGCCGGTCGACTCCCCGTCGGCGGCGCCCGCGCACCAGGGCGTCACGGAGCCGTCGGGGTGATCGGCCCGGACCTTGCTGGTGAGGGCCTCCAGCTCGCCCCACGTGTCGGGCACCTCGTAGCCGGCCTTCTTGAAGGCGTCCGGCGAGTACCACACGAGGGACTTCACCGAGACCATGAGCGGGGCGCCGTAGGGCACGGAGGCGTGGATGCCGACCTGGATCCAGTGCCGGTCCCAGCCGGCCTCCACGTTGCTGTTGACCTTGTTCGGCAGCGGGTGGACGACGCCGGTGTCGACGAGCTCGGCCACCATGGCGGGCTGAGGCACGATGGCCAGGTCGGGCAGGTTCTCGGGGTTGTCCTGGCTCGAGGGCGAGGCCCCCGTGCTGGTGGACAGGTTCGCTCCCGAGCCGTTGAGCAGCTGGGAGCGCAGCTCGGCGGTGCCGGTGTGCTCGACGTTGATGCCCGTGCAGCTCTCGAACTCGGCCACGGAGGCCTCGAAGCGCTCGGCCTCGGTGCCGGTCAAGCCGCTGGAGATGGTGACGGTGGCGCCCTTGTGACCCTGGTAGTCCTGGTAGGCGGCGCAGCCGGTGGCCGACGCCGAGCCGTCACCGCCGACTGAGCAGGCGGCGGTGACGGCGGCCGCCAGGGTCAGGGTGCTGGCGGCGGCCAGGAGGCGGCCGCCCCGACGCAGCCGACGGCTCGCGCGCCCTCGGCCAGGAGCGCTCACCCCACCGGACGGGCCGGCTGCGCGAACAGCGAGCTCCTGGTGGATGGAGTTGTTGTGGGAGACAGGGAGGAGGAGGGGGGACTGTCGCATCAGGGGTGCCTTACTCGTTCGATGAGGGCGTCCAGGACGGCGGCGCAGCCGTCCCGCCACACGGGCTCGGTCAGGATATCGCCGCGGTCGCGCACCCACTGCGGTGCGCTGCCCATGACGACGCCGGCTCCGGCCCACTCGATCATCTCGACGTCGTTGGAGCCGTCCCCGACCGCCAGGACGTGGGCGGAGTCATTGCCCAGGCGGGCGATGAGCGCCTCGAGGGCGGAGGCCTTGGTGACGCCCTCGGGGGCGACGTCGAGCCAGGCCGTCCAGCCGATGGCGTACTCCACCGAGTGCAGCCCGGGAGTCGGCCACGATCTGGGAGAAGCGCTCCACGGGCATGCCTGGGGCCCGCAGGACCACGCGGGTGACCGGCTGGGAGACGAGTCTCGTCGAAGCTGACGACCCGCTGGTCCTCGATGAGCCTCGCCGTCGGGGAAGAGCCGGGAGACCTTGAAGCCGACGCCGGGGTTCTCCACGGCGATGATCCCGTCGGGCACGGCGGCGTGGAGGGTCTCGATGGCGGTGCGCGGGTCGAAGGTGCGCGAGTCGACCACCTCGTAGCCGCCGGGGACGTCCGGGTCGAGCCGCAGGGTCAGGGCGCCGTTGGCGCACACCATCCAGCCGGTGCTCAGCCCCAGGTGGCGCACCACCGGCATGGCGGCGGCGATCCCGCGGCCGGTGGAGATGACCACGGGGACCTCGTGGGCGCGCAGGCGGGCGATGGAGGCCATGACCCGCTCCGAGACGCTCCCATCCATGTCGAGGATGGTGCCGTCGACGTCGAGGGCGACGAGGAGCCCGTGGCCGGGCGCGAGCCGGGCGCCGCCGTCGGCCTCCAGGGCGTCGAGGTCCCGCATCCGGTCCTGGACGAGGGCGTGGTACTCCTCGTGGTCCAGGGGCCGACGGCGCAGGGCGCGCTCGCCGGTGCCTGCGGTGTGACCGGCGCCGTCCTCGAGGTGCCCGACGTACTCCGTGGAGCCGCCCAGGTGGGTCAGGGGCTGACCGGCCGGGGCGATGCCGGTCTCGGGGTTGACGGCCGGGCCGTTGCCGGTGGGATCGGGGTCACCGACGACGTCTGTGTCGGTTCCGCGGGCGGCACCCGGGCTGGAGGCGGATGTGGGGTTCATGGGGCCGGCCCTCAGGCGGTGGCACCGACGGGCTCGATGACCTCCAGGCCGCCCAGGTAGGGGCGCAGGCCCGCGGGCACGCGCACCGAGCCGTCGGCCTGCTGGTGGTTCTCCAGGATGGCGACCATCCAGCGGGTGGTGGCCAGGGTCCCGTTGAGGGTGGCCACTGGGCTCGTGCCGCCTTCGCGACGCTCGCGCACGGCCAGGCGGCGGGCCTGGTAGGTGGTGCAGTTGGAGGTGGAGGTGACCTCCATCCAGCGCTGCTGGGTGGGCAGCCAGGCCTCGCAGTCGAACTTGCGGGCGGCCGAGGAGCCCAGATCCCCGGCGGCGGTGTCGATGACCCGGTAGGGCAGCTCGACCAGGGCCAGCATCTCCTCCTCCATGGCCAGGAGCCGGGCGTGCTCGGCCTCGGCGTCCTCAGGGGCGGCAGTAGGAGAACATCTCCGCCTTGTTGAACTGGTGGACGCGGATGATGCCGCGGGTGTCCTTGCCGGCGGCCCCGGCCTCGCGCCGGTAGCAGGTGGACCAGCCCATGTAGCGCTTGGGCCCGGCGGTCAGGTCGAGGATCTCATCGGCGTGGTAGCCGGCCAGGGCCACCTCGGAGGTGCCCGTGAGGTAGAGGTCGTCGGCGGGCAGGTAGTAGATCTCGTCGCTGTGGGCGCCCAGGAAGCCGGTGCCGCCCATGACCTGCGGGGTCACGAGGGTGGGGGTGGTCATCGGGGTGAAGCCGTGGGCGACGGCGGCGTCCAGGGCGGCCGTCATGAGCGCCAGGCCCAGGCGCATGCCCCAGCCCTTGAGGTAGTAGAAGCGGGCGCCGGAGACCTTGGCGCCGCGGCGGGTGTCGATGATGTCCAGGCCCTCGCCGATCGCCAGGTGGTCGGCGGGCTCGAATCCCTCGGCGGCGAAGTCGCGGGGCTCGCCGCCCTCGTGGCGCAGAACGACGTAGTCCTCCTCGCCGCCCGAGGGCGCCCCTCGATGAGGTTGGCGAACTGGCGGGCCAGGTCGTCGAGGCTCGGCGGCGGCGGCCGAGGAGGCGGCCTCGGCGGCCTTGACCTGCTCGGCCAGCTCCTTGGCGTTGGCGAGGATCGCCGGGCGCTCCTCCGGCGAGGCCTTCCCCACGGACCGGGAGACCTGCTTCTGCTCGGCGCGGAGGTTCTCGAAGGCGGCCAGCGCCTGACGACGGGTCTCGTCGGCGGCGATGACGCGGTCGACGAGATCGACGTCGGCACCACGGGCTCGCTGGCTGGCGCGGAAGGGCTCGGGGTTCTCACGAAGCGCACGCAGGTCGATCATGGTCCCGAGTGTAGTCAGGACCGCGCCCCGGGCAGCATTCGAGCAGCATCCCGGACGGATTCGGGCCGCGAGCGGGGCGGGAGGCGGAGACGGGGAATGCCGGGGACGATCAAAGTCACGGGCGAGTGGCCGAGCCGACACTCGGGGGCGGAACGGGACGGGATCGACGTCGATCCCCGTCACCCGGCCCGCCGTCGGGACAAACCCAAGGACCCTGGAATCCATGAATTATCCGGGAGATCGGGTGGTAGTGGAGCGGGCCGGCGGGACCGTGATGCATACACGCTCACCCTCGTCCGCACCACCTCCTGACGGCGAACGTGACCCACACCCTCTTACCAACGCAATCCACCTGTGAATAGAATCTATTTCAATCGGTGCACCCTATCGTTCCCGACGGTGTTTCCGGGCCGCCACGTTGGAGGCCCGCCCGCACCTCCCAGCGCACCGCCCTCCCCGCACCTCCCGGCCAGTCGTCTGTCCCCGATTTTCTGTCACTCCGTCATATCAGGCTCACCGACCGCTGCGAATGCGGGCCCCGACCACAGGACCACAACTCATGCCGACCACATCATCTCCGTCCTTCTCCCAACTGCGGGCGTTCGTAGCGCTGTGCGACCACCAGCACTTCGGCGAGGCCGCCACCGCGCTCGGAGTCAGCCAGCCCAGCCTGTCCCAGGCCATCACCGCGCTGGAGAAGCGTGTCGGCGGCGAGCCTGGTGGAGCGCACCACCCGTCGCGTCCTGGTCACCTCCCTGGGCGAGGCCCTGCTGCCCTTCGCCCGGGACGCCGTCCTGGCGGCCGAGGCCTTCAACGAGGCCGCCTCCAGCCAGGGCGCCGCCCTGAGCGGCACGATGCGCCTGGGCATCATCCCCACGATCGCGCCCCTACCTGGCCCCCTGTTCTCATCGACGGCCTGCGTGAGGCCCCTGCCCCAGATGGAGCCTGGACCTGCGCGAGATGGTCACCGGGGACAACCTCGACCAGCTCGCCCAGGGGGCGCCTCGACGCCGCCATCATCGCCCTGGAGGACGACCTCCAGCGCACCACCGCGATCCCGATGTTCGACGAGCGGCTCGTCGTCCTCACCGCCGCCGACCACCCCTGGGCCGGCCGCACGGACGTGAGCCCGGCCGAGCTCGATGACCAGCCCCTCCTCCTGCTCGACGAGGGCAACTGTCTGCGCGACCAGACCCTGGCCCTGTGCCAGCGCTACGGCTCCCAGCCGCCGGTCGCGGTGGCCACCACCCTGTCGACGGTGACCCGCATGGTGGCCCACGGCTCCGGCGTGACGATCATCCCCGAGGGGGCGCTCCAGCTACTGGCCCCCTCCTCGGAGTACGGCGTCGCCCGTTTCGGCGGCGAGGCGCCGGTACGCCACATGGGCCTGGTGCACCGAGTCTCCTCCTCCCGCGGCGCCGACTTCGCCCAGCTCGCCGGCCTCATCTCGCGCCTGGTGCGGGAGGCCGACCTGCCCGTCTACCCCGCCACGGACCCGGCCGCGGCCTGAGCCCGCCAGCTCCGGGGCACTCCTCACCGGCGGCCTGCGCTCTCGGTCCGCCCGCACTCGCCATCCCCTCCCGGGCCGTGACCGGGACCCTCAGGACGACTAGCCTGCCCCTATGACGGGCGGCACCGACGGCGGCACCCGGGCGACGACGCGCACCGGGCGACCACTGGCCTGCGTCGTCGTCAACCCCTCCAAGCCGCGCGCCACCACCGCGGTGCGGTCCCTGCTGGAGGACGAGCTGCGCGAGGCCGGCTACGCCGGGCCCGTATGGCTGGAGACGAGCGTCTCCGAGCCCGGCATGATGCAGGCGCGCCTGGCCCTGGCCGCCGGGGCGGGACTGGTGGTGGCCGCCGGCGGTGACGGAACGGTGCGATCAGTGGCGGCCGGCCTGGCCGGCACCGGCGCCCAGATGGGCATCGTCCCGCTGGGCACGGCGAACCTGGCGGCCCGCAATCTCGGGGTGCCGGTCGGGGACACCCGGGCCGCGGCCCGGGCAGTGGCCCACGGGGTCGATCTTCCCGCCGACCTGGCCTGGGTGCGCACCGAGCACTGGTCCGATCCCGACGTCGACTCCGGCTCAGGCACCCTGACGGACGGAGCCTCAGCAGTCCCGCCAGGCGCCCCGCCCACTCAGGCCGACTCCCAGCAGCTGTCGGCCGAGGCGGCCCGGGCCGTGCGCACGATCCAGAGGGCGACCCGCAGGCCGCGCCAGTGGACCCGGCCCACACTCGGCGATGAGCACGCCTGCATGGTGGTGGCCGGGATCGGTTTCGACGCCGGGCTGGTGGCCTCCACGCGCCCGGCCCTCAAAGCGCGGGTCGGCTGGGGCGCCTACGCGCTGGCGGCCATGGAGAACCTGGGCTCGCCACGCATGGACCTGGTGCTCAGCCTCCTGGACGAGGCCGGACAGCGGCGCGTGGAGCGCCTGACTGCCCGTAACCTGCTGGTGGCCAACGGCGGCCGCCTCCCGGCCGGGATCACCCTGCTGCCCGAGGCCCGCACCGACGACGGCCTGCTCGACGTCGCCGCCATCGACACGGTGGCGGGCCTGGCGGGCTGGAGCTCGCTGGCGCGCCAGGTGCTGCCGCCCTACGCGGCGCGCTACTCCGAGTCGGGCCGCTCCCTGGGGCGAGTGGTGCTGCGGCGCGGCGCGGAAGTGGCCGTCCAGCTCTCGGCGCCGGCCCTGGTGGAGGTCGACGGGGACCTGCTGGCGCCCACGCAGGGCATGAGGGTGCGCATCGACCCCGAGGCGCTGCTCATCCGCCGCCCGGCGGCCTGACCCCGGCTCATTCCTCCCAGAAGCCGGCGACGTCGATCGCCCCGCCGGTGGCCTCGAAGTCCGCGCGGACGGCCCGGCGCAGCTCGGCGTCGTGCAGCCAGTCCAGGGCGACGGCGGCCAGCCCGTAGGCGCCGTCGAGCGCGGCCGCGTCCCCGGTGGGGGCGCCGGCGGCCTCGGTCATGGCGGGGGTGTGGAGGGCGACGTCGGGCCGGTCAGTGACCTTGATGAGCGGGTGGATGCCGGGAACGCGCTGGGAGACGTTGCCGAAGTCGGTGCCGGCAGCGATCGTCTCGGGCAGCACCCCGGCGGCCAGGGGGTCGCGGCCCCGCTCGCGCTGGGAGCGCGCCCAGGAGCTGAGCAGAGGGCCGTTGTCCCGGACGGGGACCTCGTTGCAGTACTCGGAGGTGAGGATCTCGACGCCGGTTCCGGTCATGAGGGCGGCGCCGTGGAGGACCTCCTCGACCCGCTCGGCGATCTCCTTGAGGGTCTCGAGGTACTTCGAGCGCACCATGATGGACAGCTCGGTGCGTTCGGGGATGATGTTGGGGACCTGGCCGCCGTCGGTGATGATGGCGTGGAGGCGGTCCATGGAGAGCATCTGCTGGCGCAGCAGGCCGATGCCGGTCAGGGCCAGGGTGGCGGCGTCCAGGGCGTTGCGGCCCATGAAGGGCTGGGAGGCGGCGTGGGCCGGCACGCCGTGGAAGATGACGCGCAGGCGGCGCACGCCGAGCCAGGTCTGGTGGGTGACGTCGTGGGCGTAGGAGTGGGTCTGGATGGCGGCGTCGACGCCGTCGAGCATGCCGCGCACGGCCAGGATCTCCTTGGCGGTCGAGTTCTCCTCGGCGGGCGTGGTCTGCAGGACGACGCGGCCGGGCAGGGCGCCGGGGTGGGAGCGGGCCAGGGCGGCCAGGGCGAGGAAGGCGCCCACGGAGTTGGCGCACATGACGTTGTGTCCGCAGCCGTGGCCGATGCCGGGCAGGGCGTCGTACTCGGCGAGGATCGCGATGGTGCCGGCTGATTCACCGGAGTCTGCGGCGGCGTCGGTGCTTCCGGCCCCGGAGATCTCGGCGCGCAGGGCGGTGTCCATGCCGTAGACGCCGACCTCGGGCTCGATGCCGTGGCGGCGCAGCAGCGCGGCGACCGTGGCCACGGCGTGGTGCTCCTCGTAGCCGGTCTCGGGGTGGTCGTGGATGTCGTGGGAGAGGTCGACGATCTGCGGGGCCAGCTCGGCGACAGCCTCACCCAGGGCGGTGCGCAGAGCAGCGGGGGCTCCGGCGTCGTCAGGCAGGGCCGGGGCCGGGCCGACGACGCCGCGGCGCTCCTCGGTCTCGGCGATCATGCGCTCTGGATGGCGCCGGAGGGGACGGTGGGGCGGGTCAGGTCGTTCAGGTCGCGCATGGGTCCATCTTGGCCCAGTCGGCCTCCCCGCGCTCAGTCGCGGGGTGCGGCGAGCCGACGGGCCGCATCGACGACGACGGCACGCTGACGCTCGTGCACCTCCCCATCATCGAGGGGCCCGCACAGCATCCGCGCCACCTGGGGCACGGTGGACCACCAGCCGGTCAGTGACATGAGCATGAGCATGAGCGCACCGGGGTCGACGTCCCGGTTCAGGGCACCGGCATCCTGACCGCTGCGCACCCCGGCGATCTTGTGCTGATAGTGCTCACGCCGCAGCTCCTCCTCGGGCACCTCGTCGTCGAAGGTGAGGGCCTCCCAGCACAGCAGCCGGATGAGCTCAGGGCGCTGCCGGTGGTAGTCGTACAGACGCCCGGCGTAGTCCCCCACGTCCTCGCCCTCGTCGAAGGCTGGCGGCACGGCCTCGGCCGCCCTGGTCAGCTCGTCACGCAGGACTTCGGAGAACAAGCGGTCCTTGGAGCCGAAGTAGTTGTAGACGCGCTCCTTGTTGACCCCCGCCCGCTTGGCAATCCGCTCGACGGTGGTCCCAGCGGGACCGCGGCGGGTGAACTCGGCGGTGGCGGCGTCCTTGATCTTGCGCTTGGTCCCCTCGGTGTCCCAGGCCATGACACTCCGTCTTCCGTGTCCGCGAGCGCCGGCGGCAAACTCCAACGCTACCGTTGCACTTTCCCTTCCAGTCTACTAGGGTCATTTCCAACGCTTACGTTGGAAAGGGGTTCTCATGTCTCCCTCGCACCGACCTGATCAGCATCCCGACGTCACCCACTCCCCGAGCCCTCGCCCCAGCCGACGACTCGCTCGACCTCCCCGCCTACCCCGCCGGCAGCAGCGCCACCGCGGCCCTCGTGGTCACCGCACTGCTCGTCCTGACCCAGCTGTACGCCGCCATCCCCCTGTTCACCCCGATCTCGACCGACCTCCATGGCAACGCCACCGTCGCCCTGTCGACGGCCTTCAGCCTCACCTACGCCGCGGGATTCCTCATCTGGGGGCCGGTCTCCGACCACTACGGCAGGAGGAGGACCATGGCACTCGCGCTGGGGACCCTCGCCGTCTCCACCGTCTGCTGCGCCCTGGCCCCGTCCCTGCCGGCACTCGCGGCCCTGCGTGCGATCCAGGGCCTGAGCGCCTCCGGTTTCGCACCCGTGGCCCTGGCCTACTTGTCCGAGGCGCTGGCACCACCCAGGCGGGCCGGGGCGATTGGGGCGATGTCGACGTCGTTCCTCGTGGCGGGCATCGCCGGCCAGGTCCTGGCTTCGCTGGTCGCGCTGCACCTGGGGTGGCGGTGGTTCTTCCCCCTGTGCGGCGGGCTGCTGGCCGTGGCCCTGGCGGCCGTCCTCGTCGTTGTGCACGACGCCGCTTCCACCTCCGGCCCCTCGGGCTCCTCGCTTCGGGGGCAGTTCGCATCACTGGGGCGGCTCTCGCTCAGGCCGGCGGTTCTGGCGCTCAGCCTGGCGCATATCACGCTGCTCATGGTGTTCGTCGCGATGTACACGGGGGTCGGCGGTCATCTGGAGTCGCTGGGCATGCGGCCTTCGACGATCATCCCTCATTCGCCTGGCGGCCCCTGCCGGCCATGTTCCTCAGCCTCGTCGCGGGCCGGCTCGCGACCAGGTGGTCCTGGGCGCAGACGGCCCGATTCGGCTTCGGGGTGTCGGCGTTGGGCATGCTCGGTGAGGCGCTGCTGGCGGAGAGCCTGGCGGGCCTGGTGGCCGGCAGCGTCGTGTACGTCGCCGGGGTCGCGCTGGCCGTACCGGCGATGATCAGCCTCTATGGACAGGTCTCCGCACCCAACCGCGGCAGCGGCATGGCGCTCAATGGGTTCATCCTGTTCGTCGGCACGAGCGCAGGCCCACTCCTGGCGACGTCGTCACCCACCTTCCGGACGCTGGCTCTCACCCTGACCAGCATCCTGGCCGTGGCACTGGCCGCGATCACCGGTTTCAAGGCACTGGCCGAAGCCGACCGCTGACCACCGCCCGAACGGCGGGAACCGCCCCGCCCTCAGCTGAAGAGCGAGGCGGCCACCATGGTGTCGCCCTCCCTTGATGCCCGGGGGATCGCGAACAGGGCTGAGGCCTCGTGCTTGAGGTACTCCTGGAGGGCGTCACTCTTGGTCATGCGGTCCAGGATCGGGTAGAAGTTCGTGCGCGGGTCACGCACGAAGGCGATGAAGAACAGGCCGGTCTGCAGCAGCCCCAGGGAGTCGGAGCCGTCGGTGTAGTTGTAGCCGCGGCGCAGCATCCGGCGTCCCTGGTTCTGCTCGGGTGAGACGACGGCGATATGCGCATCGGCCGGCACGAGCCTCTCGCCCCTTGTCGTCCTTGGCCGCGTAGTCCACGGCCGTGAACTCCTCGGAGGACTTCGTGGGGTTGGCGATGCTCAGCGGCGCCCCGTAGCGCTTGTCGCGCCCCATGGTCTGCTCCTGCTCGATGAGCCGCAGGCGGTCCCAGATCTCGGCGAGCATGCGGATGCGCCGGGCCACGTAGTAGGTGCCGCCCGTCATCCACTCGGCTGCGGCGTCGTCGCCCTTCTGGACCCACAGGTGCTTGTTGAGTCTGTTCGGAGGAGTCCTCGGCCTTGATGTTGTTGGTGCCGTCCTTGAAGCCGAACAGGTTGCGCGGCGTCTCCTGGTCCACGGAGGTCGACGACGTGCGCCCGTAGCCGACCTGGCTCCACCGCAGGGCGGCGGTCCCGAAGGCGATGCGGGTGAGGTTGCGGATCGCGTGGACGCACACCTGGGCGTCGTTGGAGCAGGCCTGGATGAGCAGGTCGCCGTCGGACTGGGCGGCGTGGAGCCTGGTCGCCGGCGAAGGAGGGCATGCCCTCCTTGAGGACGGCGGGCATCTTGGCGGCCAGGCCGAAGCGGTCCTTGCCGTCGGCGTCGACGAACAGGCCCTTGCCCACGCCGAAGGTGATGGTCAGGCCGTTGGGCTTGTAGCCCCAGGCCTCGCCGGTGTCCTTGGGCGGCAGGCTGCTTGTTGGAGCTGGGCTGTCCGCCGATGAGCCCTCGCCGGCGGTCATCTGCTCGGCGGCCACGGCCCAGTCGGACAGGAGGGTCTTGAGCTCCTCGACGTCGGTGGTGGAGACGTCGAAGGCCGCCGTGAACATGTTGTCCTGGGCGGGGTGGTGATCCCCGCCTGGTGGTCACCCCGGAAGGGGTAGGTCGTGAGGATGGTGTCCTCGGGGCGCCGGGAGGCCTCCCAGGCGCGCCCGCCGGCCACACCGGCCAGGCCCGCGAGCGCGGCGCCCAGGCCCGCACCGGTGAACATGGCGCGGCGGCTGGTGCCCTTGGTGCCGGGCTTCCCGGCCTGTCCAGGCTTCGCGGGCTCATCCGCCTTATCCGGCTTCTGCGGCTCGTCAGCCGTGTCGGACGTGCTGGCGTCCTCAGACTGTTCCGCCGAGTCGGAGGCCGGAGAGCCGTCATCCGGTCCTTCCGGCATCGGGGCCTGCGGCTCCTGCTGCGCCTGCGCGGTCTCGTCCTGGGCCGCGTCGTCGGCGACCGGGGAGGTGTCCGACTCGTGGGCCGGCTTGCCACTCACTGCTGTCTCCTTCCGGGGTGTCCGGGTTGCTCTGGCGCTGATGCCTCAGAGGACGGTTCCAGTGACCTTGGACAGCGACTCGCTCAGGGCGTTGACGGCGTCGGAGAACTTGCGCTGCACGTCGGTGTAGGCGTTCTTGTCCGGGGTCTCGCCGGCGTCCTTCTGGACCGAGGCGATGGTGGAGTAGTCCACGTAGGTGGGCTGGCCGTTGGAGGCCTTCCCGGAGGCGTGGGCCGCGATGAGCTTCTCGACCGCCGCGAACTGGGTGGTGATCTTCTCGGCGAGCTTGGCGTCCTTCTTCTTCATGAGCTCCTCGACGTTGCCGTAGGCGACCTTGGCGCCCTCGACGTTGGCCTGGAAGTCGTAGAGGTCGGTGTGGGAGAAGGTCTCCTCCTCACCGACGATCTTGGAGCTGGCGACCTCCTCGAGGAGGCCGGAGGCGCCTTTGGCGACGTCCTCGAGCCCGAGCTCGAACTTCTTCCCGCCGGAGCCGGTGATGTTTCCGTAGACGAGGTCGTAGAGCGACTTGGTGTCGGCGTTGAGCTTTTCGGCGACCTTCTTACGGGAGGCGTCATCGGCGAACTTGAAGGGACTGGAGGAGTCCTGGGCCCACAGGTCGGCCTCGATGCGGTGCCATCCGGTCCACTTGGCGAGGACGTCCTTGTCCGTGACGGCCTTGCCCGCATCGGCGGCGAGGTCCTGGACGCGGGTGTCCAGGGCGGCATCGAGGTCGCCGGCCTCCTTGAGACCGAAGGACTCGGCGGTGGGCTCGATGCGCTCGTAGTACTGGCGCGCCAGCGGGTAGAGGCTCTTGGCGGTGGCGGTGTCGCCAGAGGTGTAGGCGGTGACGAAGCCCTGGGTGGCGGTGAGCAGCTGGCCGGCCTGGTCACGCACGTAGGCGGTGTAGTTGGTGACGGCGGTCTCACGCGCCTTGGCCTCGTCGGCGCTGACGTCCACGGCGGCACCCTTGGTGATCTTCAGCTCGGTGACGCCCTTGAGCTCGCCGACCATGTTGGGCTTGCAGGCGGCGTAGTAGGTGCCCTCCTTGAGGGAGGTGGTGAGCTTCGTGGTGGTTCCGGGGCCGATGTTCTCCTGCTCGGAGACGATCTGGAGCTTGTCCTCGGTGAGAATCTCGAACTCGTTGGGCGCCGTGCCGGAGTTGGTGATGGTGAAGGTGACGACGCCCGAGGGGAAGGAGGTGGAGGAGAGCTTGCAGGAGTCGTCGGTGAGGGTCACCGTGATCTCCTGGGCCGACCCGGATCCGGAGGCACTGCCCTTGGCGTTCTTGGGGTTGTCGGCGCAGGCGGCCAGGCCCAGGCCCATGGCTGTCAGGGGGGAGCAGGGTGAGGACGTTGCGTCGCTTGATGGTGGGCATGGTCTTTCCTTGGTGAGGAGGTGGTGTGGACAAGGGGTGGGGAGGGTGGCCGGGGCGGTCAGGAGGCCTCGACGGCGTGGGCGGAGTCGGCGGAGTCCTCGGTGCCCGCGGTGGCCGGGGCGGCGACGACTGCACGGGCGGGCGAGGGCCATCGGCCCGTGATCTGGAGGGTGAGGAGGATCAGGGTCGGGACGATGTAGACCCACCAGCCCACGACCTGCAGGACGGTGGGCTGGAGGTTGAACTGGAACATGGCTTGAAGCAGCACGTACAGCCAGTGGAAGGGCGAGGTGCTGTCCGGCAGGTAGGAGGACAGGTTCCAGGCGTGGCTCATGATGCCCGGCAGGAGGCCCGCCTCCTGAAGGTCTCCGATGCCGTAGGCGATGATGCCGGCGGCGACGACGACGAGGAAGTAGCCGGTCACGGCGAAGAAGACGCGCAGGTTGATGCGCACCGCGCCCTGGTAGATGAGGACACCCAGCACGATGGCCAGGACGAGGCCGAGGACGACACCCACCGTCGCCTGCATGGCGGAGGTCTCGATGCTGGAGCGCACGGTGGCCCACACGAACAGGGCGGTCTCCACTCCCTCGCGCCCGACGGCAACGACGGCGATCCAGACGACGCCCCAGCCGGAGCTGCCTGCGGACAGGGACTTGGACAGCGAACCCTCCAGCTCGCCCTTGAGCTCACGGGCGTTCTTCCCCATCCAGAAGATCATCCAGGTCACCAGGCCGACGGCGACGAATGACAGGGCGCCGCCGAGGATCTCCTGGCCCTGGAAGGTGAGGGTCTTGGGGCCCCAGGTCATGATGGCGCCGGCGACCAGCGGGATCAGCGTCGCCAGCCCGACCCCCAGCCACAGCTTGGGCAAGGCGTCGCGACGACCGGATTTGACCAGGTAGGCGACGATGATGCTGACAACGAGCGCAGCCTCCAGGCCTTCCCTCAGAGCGATGAGCAGGTTGGCGAACACTCGACCTCCACGTCATGTATCAATCTCAGATCACTACGGTCGAGGTAAGCCTAGCCTTAGACGATCTCACCACCAAAGACTCACGTTTATCGCACTCATGTGGGATGAAGCCCAGTTTCGTCGGTCACACCGACCCACGTCGCTCTGGGGTACTCCGGGGGCACTCCACAGTCTCCACGGGACGTTCGCCCGGTCGGGCACGCCTGGCGGCCGACACAAGACCCTGACACCCGCACCCTTCCACCACTTCCAGCGCCCGCACACCGAGACTCTCTCAAGACCGAGGATCCAGCCCTGGTAGTGCTATACTGGTAGCGACTGAATTCCTAGTAACCTTCGCCATGTTTGCGGAGTGGCCTGCTCCACCGCCTAGCCGGTCTGACTGCCCGATCTCACATCGAGACCGGGCAGTTTTTTACGTCAACCTCACGATGAGCCCGAGTGTGGTATGCATCTCTCATGTCTGCTCACCACCTTCGCGTGGGGATCGACGTCGGTACCCATTCAGTCGGGCTCGCAACGCTGCGGGTTGACGACCACGGTACCCCCATCGAGCTCCTTTCAGCACTGTCACACATCCACGACTCCGGGGTCGGCAAGGAAGGGAAAAAGGATCACGATACTCGTAAGAAGCTCTCCGGCATCGCCCGCCGCGCCCGGCGCCTGCTGCATCACCGACGCACACAGCTCCAGCAACTTGACGAGGTGCTGCGCGACCTGGGCTTCCCGATCCCCACGCCAGGAGAGTTCCTCGACCTAAATGAGCAAACCGACCCGTACCGGGTGTGGAGGGTGCGTGCCCGATTGGTCGAGGAGAAACTCCCCGAGGAGCTGCGCGGCCCGGCCATCTCCATGGCAGTGCGCCACATTGCGCGGCACCGGGGGTGGCGCAACCCGTACTCGAAGGTTGAATCGCTGTTGTCACCCGCAGAGGAATCCCCGTTCATGAAGGCATTGCGTGAGCGCATCTTGGCGACCACGGGCGAGGTTCTTGACGACGGCATCACCCCCGGGCAGGCGATGGCCCAGGTGGCGCTAACCCACAACATCAGCATGCGTGGCCCGGAGGGTATTCTCGGCAAGCTGCATCAGAGCGACAACGCCAATGAGATCCGGAAGATCTGCGCCCGACAGGGCGTCTCTCCCGATGTCTGCAAGCAGCTACTGCGAGCCGTTTTCAAGGCGGATTCTCCACGTGGCTCAGCCGTCTCCCGTGTGGCTCCCGACCCGCTTCCCGGTCAGGGCTCCTTCCGGCGCGCGCCGAAGTGCGATCCGGAGTTCCAGCGCTTCCGGATCATCTCCATCGTCGCCAATCTCCGCATCAGCGAGACCAAAGGAGAGAATCGGCCGCTGACAGCGGACGAGCGCCGCCACGTGGTCACCTTCCTCACGGAGGACTCGCAAGCCGACCTGACCTGGGTTGACGTGGCCGAGAAACTAGGCGTGCATCGCAGGGACCTACGAGGAACCGCTGTACTCACAGACGACGGCGAACGATCTGCGGCAAGGCCGCCCATCGACGCCACAGACCGCATCATGCGCCAGACCAAGATCAGTTCACTAAAGACCTGGTGGGAGGAGGCTGACAGCGAGCAGCGGGGCGCCATGATTCGTTACCTCTACGAAGACCCTACCGACTCGGAGTGCGCCGAGATCATCGCCGAGCTGCCGGAGGAGGACCAGGCTAGCTCGACTCCCTCCACCTTCCAGCCGGCCGCGCGGCGTACTCGCGGGAGTCATTGACGGCTCTCAGTGACCACATGCTTGCGACGACTGACGATCTGCACGAGGCACGTAAGCGGCTCTTCGGCGTCGATGACTCATGGGCTCCTCCAGCTGAAGCTATAAATGCTCCGGTTGGCAATCCGTCCGTCGACCGGACTCTCAAAATCGTCGGACGGTACCTCTCTGCGGTCGAAAGTATGTGGGGTACACCTGAGGTCATTCACGTGGAGCATGTTCGTGACGGGTTCACCAGCGAGCGCATGGCAGACGAGCGAGATAAGGCGAACAGGCGTCGCTACAACGACAACCAGGAAGCGATGGAGAAGATTCAACGCGACTACGGCAAGGAGGGATACATAAGCCGAGGTGACATCGTGCGCTTGGACGCCTTAGAGTTACAAGGATGCGCCTGCTTGTACTGTGGGACGACAATCGGTTACCACACATGCCAGCTGGACCACATCGTTCCTCAGGCTGGCCCAGGATCGAACAATCGCCGCGGGAATCTTGTGGCTGTCTGCGAGCGCTGCAACCGTTCGAAGTCTAACACCCCATTCGCAGTGTGGGCACAGAAGTGCGGGATCCCTCACGTCGGAGTGAAGGAAGCTATTGGTCGAGTGCGAGGCTGGCGCAAACAGACTCCTAACACATCATCCGAAGACCTGACACGCCTTAAGAAGGAGGTCATCGCTCGTCTTCGGCGCACCCAGGAGGATCCGGAGATCGATGAGCGCAGCATGGAGTCTGTGGCTTGGATGGCCAATGAGCTGCACCATCGCATTGCGGCCGCCTATCCCGAGACCACTGTCATGGTCTACCGAGGCTCTATCACCGCAGCAGCTCGCAAGGCGGCCGGCATCGACTCCCGCATCAACCTGATCGGAGAGAAAGGACGCAAGGATCGAATCGACCGCCGACACCACGCTGTGGACGCGAGTGTTGTGGCACTCATGGAGGCAAGTGTTGCCAAGACCTTGGCAGAACGATCAAGTCTTCGCGGGGAACAGCGACTCACTGGCAAGGAGCAGACCTGGAAGCAGTACACGGGCTCGACCGTGGGGGCGCGAGAGCACTTCGAGATGTGGCGGGGCCACATGCTTCATCTCACCGAGTTGTTCAACGAGCGCCTGGCAGAAGATAAAGTGTACGTCACCCAAAACATTCGCCTTCGACTATCTGACGGCAACGCACATACTGTTAATCCGTCAAAATTAGTCTCCCACCGCCTCGGCGACGGATTGACGGTGCAGCAGATCGACCGCGCCTGCACTCCCGCACTGTGGTGCGCACTCACTCGGGAGAAGGATTTCGACGAGAAGAACGGTCTTCCCGCACGGGAGGACCGCGCGATCAGAGTTCACGGTCACGAAATTAAGTCTTCCGACTACATTCAAGTATTTTCCAAACGAAAGAAGACAGATAGCGATCGAGACGAGACCCCCTTTGGGGCTATCGCCGTGCGCGGCGGATTCGTTGAAATCGGGCCATCAATTCATCACGCCCGCATCTACCGTGTCGAGGGCAAGAAGCCCGTCTACGCGATGCTCCGCGTCTTCACTCATGACCTGCTCAGTCAGCGGCACGGGGATCTCTTCTCTGCAGTCATCCCACCCCAGTCGATCAGCATGAGGTGCGCTGAGCCGAAGCTTCGGAAGGCCATCACCACAGGCAATGCCACCTATCTGGGATGGGTCGTGGTGGGTGACGAACTGGAGATCAACGTTGACTCCTTCACAAAGTACGCCATTGGGCGTTTCCTTGAAGACTTTCCCAACACCACACGCTGGCGCATATGTGGTTACGACACCAACAGTAAGCTGACATTGAAACCAATAGTCCTTGCCGCGGAAGGATTAGAGAATCCCAAGTAGCGCCGTGAATGAAATCGTTGAACTCAAAGGATGGCGAGTCGCCATTAACGTACTGACCAAAGTACATCCTACTGTTGTTCGGCGCGACGCCCTAGGGCGCCCTCGGTATTCCAGCAGATCTAATCTCCCAACCTCCTGGACTATCGAGTGAGGATGGCCGATGGACTCAGCCTGGCGCATCATTGACTGTTCGTCGCTGGAGGGGCGCATCACCGCGGATCGCGGAGCAATCTGCATCCACCAGGATGACGGCGGTGAGCATCGGGTCCCGACAGCCGATGTGGCGGTGATCCTCATGGGCCCCCACGTGAGCTTCTCGACGGCTGTCGTGCATCGTCTACTGCGCGCGGATGTCGTCGTGCTGTTCTGCGACTGGCGGGGCGTCCCCGAAGGCGCCGCCTATCCGTGGCATGAGCATGGTCGCGTTGGGGCCAGGCAGCTGGCGCAGTCGCAGCTCTCTGAGCCGCGGCGGAAGAATGCTTGGGGTCGCCTGGTAAGAGCGAAGGTGTTGGGGCAGGCGACTGTTCTGCTTCAGAAGGATCGTCCTGCGGCGGCCCGACTCAAGGAGATGGCGCGTTCGGTGCGCTCGGGTGACCCGGAGAATGTCGAGGCCCATGCCGCTCGCCTGTACTGGTCCCGGCTGTTCGCCTCCGAGGGTGTTTTTCTCCGGCGCCCGGAGGCGGAGGATCACCGCAACAGCTGCTTGAACTACGGCTATGCAGTCCTGCGCGCTCACGGGATCCGAGCGGTGGTGAGCGCCGGGCTTAGCCCGACGCTCGGGCTGTTCCATCACGGACGCGGCAATATGTTCAACCTGGTGGATGACATCATCGAACCCTTCCGTCCTGCGGTGGATGATGCTGTGCTGCATCTGGATCTTGATGCGAGTCCCGCTGAGCGGCAGGTGAAGCAGGTTCTGGTTGCTGCAGTGCAACAGCCGTTCCGTGACGACGGCGCTACGCTCCCAACCGTCTTGGAGGAGCTGGCTCAGCACTTGGGTCAGTACTGTGAGGGGGACCGAGCCCGCTTGGATGTCCCATCTTGGACCGGACCTAGGCGTGAGTCCTGATGGCGGATGATCCAGTGTGGTGCGTGGTCATGTTCGATCTGCCGGTTGCGACGAAGGAGCAGCGCAAGGAGGCGACTCGTTTCCGGCACCTTCTCCTGGATGAGGGTTTCTGGATGCTCCAGTACAGCGTCTACGTCCGTTACTCCCCAACCGTGGCCGGCGAGCCTCGCAGGGTGGGCTCGATCAAGAGTAGCCTGCCGCGCGGAGGTGAGGTGAGGATGCTGTATGTCACCGACCGCGAGTGGTCGCGCACGCTCTGTTTCCGCAACGAAGAGCCCGTTGAGCCTGAGTCAGAGCCCCAACAGCTCATGATCTTCTGACCTCTGACGAGGTGTTTACGCTGGTCAGACCCCCTTGACAGACGTTTCTGAAGTCTATCAAGGGGTCTGGTGACTGAATCCCAGCTTCGGCGTGCACGGGATCGTCCGTCGAAGAAGTCTATCAAGGGGTCTGGTGACTGAATCCCAGCCGCGGTTGGCGCTGTCAGCGGTGATCAAGAAGTCTATCAAGGGGTCTGGTGACTGAATCCCAGCTCGGCCGCGGCGTACCAGCTGCGGCGGTGAAGTCTATCAAGGGGTCTGGTGACTGAATCCCAGCGGGACTGCAAGACGTCCGGCACGCTCGGGAAGTCTATCAAGGGGTCTGGTGACTGAATCCCAGCTGTGGTTGCTGGGGTTGGCTGCGCGTCGGAAGTCTATCAAGGGGTCTGGTGACTGAATCCCAGCGCCCACGGCTACTGCTCTTCCTCGAGGGGAAGTCTATCAAGGGGTCTGGTGACTGAATCCCAGCGGCTGTTGACCGGGGGCAGCGCCTCTCCGAAGTCTATCAAGGGGTCTGGTGACTGAATCCCAGCTCGTTGCGCAGCAGTTCAAGACGGCGGTGAAGTCTATCAAGGGGTCTGGTGACTGAATCCCAGTCTGAGTTCCCAGGGTGCGTCGTCGTAGCCGAAGTCTATCAAGGGGTCTGGTGACTGAATCCCAGCGGCGAGGTGACATGTGCTCAGGGCGGCGGGGGCTCCGGCGTCGTCGGGCAGGGCCAGTGCCCGGCCGACGACGCCGCGGCGCTCCTCGGTCTGGCGAGCATGCGCTCCTGGATGGCGCCGGAGGGGACGGTGGGGCGGGTCAGGTCGTTCAGGTGGCGCGTGAGTCCATCGTGGCCCAGCCACCCGCGCCGCGGGAGCCACCACCCCATCGAGGACTTACTTTCGGCACCAGGACTGCGTTCTCCCCCAGAAGACGGCGGGGAGACCCCAGTAGCCTGGAGGACAACGCAGTGCTCGATCGGAAAGTAGGTCCTCGGTGGCGACGCAGGCGAAGACAACACGACGGGCAGCGCGCCAGCGGAGAAGAACTCCGCCTGCACTCCGCCCCTGGGAAGGCGGGTGGGGGCGAGGGCGCACGGTCCGTGTCGCCTCAGTCTCGCCCCCACCCGTGAGTCACGCCGCTCACGCAGCCTCAGCTCGTCGAGTCCTCGCCCTCCGAGGTGCCCGCAGCAGCGCCCGGGCTCCCGACGACATCACCCCCACCGACGGCGTCGTCGGCCTCACCTAAAACCACGGAGCCCCCGCCGGTCACCCCGGCGCCGGCCTCCGCCTCGGCCCGAGCATCGGCCTCCTCCTTGAGCCGGGTGTTGACCTTCTCGACGTCGAGCCGCATGAGCAGGACGAGGATGAGCGCGTTGGCCGCGAGCGGCAACCACACGTACATGACGTAGATCATCTGGATGGCGGACTCCGGCTGGACCTTGAGGTTCCCGTCGTACCCGGCGGCGGCCAGCAGCCACCCGGAGATGGCCGCGCCGAGCCCGCCACCCACCTTCACACCGAGCGAGGTGCAGGAGAACATGAGCCCGTCGATGCGCTTGCCCGTGCGCAGCCAGGTGTTCTCCGAGGCCTCGGCGATGAGGGCGTTGAGCGTGCCCTGCAGCGAGCTCATACCCAGAGCCGCGACCCCGGAGAAAAACAGCATGAGCGCAAGGCTGTCCATGTAAGCGGCCACGAGTACCCCGAGCCGCCCCAGAGTCGCGATGACATAGCCAATGATGTTGATCCGGTACATGCCGCCGAAGCGACTCACCACCAACGGCGTGATGAGGAGCCCGATCATGAGGGGAACATTGATGGACCAGGCGAAGGTCTTCAGCAGGTCCGCATCGCCCAGCACGTACTTCATGAAGTAGATGCCCATGTTGAGCATCGCCGTGAAGATCTGGGTGAGCAGGAAGACGATGAGAATAATGAGATAGTACTTGTTGGATACGAGCATCTTGGCCGACTCACCCACCGAGAGTTGTCCTCCTCGGGCTCCTCCTCAAGCTCCTCGGGCGGCAGCTCCTTGACCGAGAGCACCGAGAGCGTGTTGACCGCCAGGCCGAGCAGCGCGTAGATGATCGCCATCGTCCGCCAACCGCTCGCGCCGCCACCGAACATGGCCACACCACCCACCGTGGCGCTCTGGATGAGCAGGTTCGTCCCGAAGGCGAACACGAAACGGATGGAGCCCATCTGCACACGCTCGGCCCCGTTGCGGGTAATGAGTGCGGTCAGCGAGGAGTAGGCGATGTTGTTGGCCGTGAAGAAGACGGCATTGAGCAGCGTGTAGGCGATGAAGAACCAGGCGTACTTAGCAATGTTCCCCAGACTCGTGGGGATCGCGAAGATCGCGATGATCAGGATGGCACAGCCCACGAACCCCCACAGCATCCACGGACGGGCCTTGCCCATCCGGGTGTTGGTGCGGTCCAGCAGCGCCCCGAAGATGAGGTCGGAGAATCCGTCGAAGAGCCGGGAGACCATCAGAAGCGTGGCGACGACGCCCGCATCCAGCCCGACGGTGTCCGTCAGGTAGATCATGACGAAGGAGGTCAGCAGGACGTAAACGACGTTGCCGGCGACGTCGCCCGACCCGTAGCCCACCTTGTTGTACCACCTCAGGTACTTCCTCTCACTGGCCGCCTCCAGGCCGCTTCCTGCGGTGGGGGCGCCGGTCTTGTTGCCGGCGGAGTCGCTGCTCATGGCTTCACCTCGTTGTGAGTGCTGGCGTGAGTGATGAGGGGGTTGAGCAGGAGATGGAGTTCCATCCCCAGCTCCTGGCTGTCGACCTGGTAGCGGGGCCGCAGGGCGGGCCCGCAGCTGTTGGATCCGATACCGGCCATGGCGGCGTCGAGGCATAGGACCGTGCTGCCCGACGGCGTCAGCTCGGTGTTGCGGCGGCGCGCAGCCAGTTCCTCCTGCGTGTATCGGGAGGCGTTGAAGGAGAAGGGGGGTCGGCCCGACAGCGGCCAGGCTCAGCCCGCCTCCGGAGAGGACGACCTTGTTGCAGTCGGCGTGGCTGCCGTTCTCCTGGGGCCTGATGTAGTCCTCGTGGAGGTCGACGACCTCGGCACTGAAGGCCCCGTGGTAGCTGGCGCGGTGCTTGTCGATGTAGCTCTCCTGCGGGCCCAGGCCGTAGTAGTCGACCTGGTTCATGGACTCGGGCAGGAAGAGGCGCAGTCCCAGGCGCGGCAGGCTCGGGAAGCCCAGCGTCCGGCGCAGCCGCATTCCCAGGCTCAGGACGCCGTCGTCGGTGAGGCTCCAGAGAAGTCGTCCGTGCAGAGCGGGCTGGACCGAGGGCGCCACGAGGCCGACGTCGGCGCTGACGGTGACCCGACCGGGCTCCTCATCGACCTCGACGCCGTAGGCGCGGGCCACGGCCTGGTGGTAGTGGGCGCGCTCCCACTCCAGGCGCACGTGGCGGTCGTTGTCGGTGGGCGCCCGCCAGATGTTGAGCTCGACCGGGCGGTCCAGGAGCTCGCGCCCCTCGGTGGACAGAGAGCCGGGCAGACCGGTGCGCGTGTCGATGGCGCAGCTCAGCCTGTCGCTGTCGATCTCGATCCGAGTGCCCTCACGTCTGACCGGAAGTCGGGTCTCACCGATGGGGCGGTTGGCGAGCGCGGCGACCCACCGGTGGCGCCTGTCGGCGTTGCGCAGGGCGATCTCGTCGAAGCCCAGGACGTGACCGGCGGCCAGCAGCGAGTCGGGGCGCGCGAGCCGGTAGGTGACCAGCAGGTGGCAGCGGCCGGTGGGCGGGACGCTCGGCTCGCAGCGCAGCATGACGCTCGTGTGCGGCGGGACGGGCTCCACCAGGTCGAGGTCCTCACGGTCCACGACGACGCCGTCGCACCGCACCTCGTAGGAGATGCGCAGGTACTGGGACAGGTCGGTGTGGTCGAGGTCGTTGTGGATGGTGAGCAGACCCTCGTCCTGGTCGTACTCGATGACGCGGGCGGGGCGCTGGACGTTCTTGAGCTCGGCCAGGCCGGGGTGGGGGACACGGTCGGGCGAGACGAGCCCGTCGACACAGAAGTTGCCGTCATGGACGGCCTCGTCGTGGTCGCCTCCGTAGAGATGGACCGGCCGGCCGTCATCACTGGTCCCGGCGGTGACCGCATGGTCGCACCACTCCCACACGAAGCCGCCGCACATGCGCTCGTCGGCCCGGATGATCTCCCAGTAGTCCTCGAGGTCGCCGGGGCCGTTGCCCATGGCATGGCAGTACTCCACGAGGATGAAGGGCTTGTCGGGGTCGGAGTCCAGGTAGTCGCGGATCTCCCTCGATGGCCGGGTACATGCGGCTGTACAGGTCGATGCAGGAGTAGTCGTAGCGGCGCTTGGAGTCGCGGTAGTAGGAGCTCTCATAGTGGGTCAGCCGCGTGGGATCGAAGTCCTTGACCCAGAAGAGCGCCGCCTCGAGGGTGCAGCCGTAGGAGCACTCGTTGCCCGCGGACCAGGAGATGATGCTGGGGCGGTTCTTCTCGCGGTGGACGCACAGCCTCATGCGGTCGACGGTGGCCTCGGTCCACTCGGGGTTATCGGCGATGGGCTCGTTCCAGTGCTCGACCTGGTTGTCCCAGGAGGGGTCGGCCAGGAACCGGCTCTGGGTACCGTGGCTCTCGTTGTCGGCCTCGGACATGACGTAGAAGCCGTGCTCGTCGCACAGCTGGTAGAAGCGCGGATCGTTGGGATAGTGGGAGCTGCGCACCGCGTTGATGTTGTGCTCCTTCATCAGGCGCAGGTCCCACAGCATGTGCTCCAGGTCGACGACGGGGCCGGTGGCGGGATCGGAGTCGTGCCGGTTGACACCGCGCAGGGTGATGGGCCGGCCGTTGAGGCGGACGACGGCGTCACTCACCTCGACCTCGCGGATGCCCACCCGGTCGGTGATGACCTCGTCGGGCGTGGTGATGACCAGGGTGTAGAGGTAGGGGTCCTCGGCGCTCCACAGGTAAGGGGGCCTCGACGGTGAGCCGGGTCCGGTGGGTATAGCCGTCGTCGCCGGCGAAGGGCTCCAGCTCACCGGCGGCCACCACTGCACCGTCGTGGTCGACGAGCTCGACGGAGGTGGGGACGGGCCCGCCCCGGTAGGCGCCCTGGATCTTGATGAGGGCGGTGGACGGGCCGGCGTCGAAGCCGGTTCCGACCACCGGGCCGAGCGAGGTGGTGGTGACATAGTCGAACAGGACGGCGGCCGGACGGCTCAGGAGGTAGACGTCGCGGAAGATGCCGCTGGTGCGGAACTTGTCCTGGTCCTCCAGGTAGGTGCCGTCGCACCACTTGAGCACCAGGACGGCCAGACGGTTGGCGCCGGGGCGGACGAGCTCGGTGACATCGAACTCCGCGGAGGCGTGGGAGACCTGGCTGTAGCCAACGTAGGTGCCGTTGAGCCACACGTAGAAGCAGGAGTCCACGCCCTCGAAGGTCAGGTAGGTGCTGGGGGCGGCGGGGTCCGGGGTGTACTCGAAGTCGCGGATGTAGGCGCCGCAGGGGTTGTCCTGAGGCACGTAAGGCGGGTCGAAGGGGATGGGGTAGCGGACGTTGGTGTACTGGTGGTGGTCGTAGCCCAGGTGCTGCCAGGTACTGGGCACCTGAATCATGGTGAAGCCCTCCGGAACGGCGGCAGGGCCCTCCTCGCGGTGCTCGTCGTCGGTCTCGGGGGCCTTCTCCTCCCAGAAGGGCTCGGTGAGCTCGTGGACGCTGGGCAGGTAGCGGAAGGCCCACCGGCCGCTGAGCAGGTGGAAGCGGTCGGAGTCCTCCCGCCTCCAGGGGCTGGTGGCGATGGGTCGGGATGCGGGCACGTAGTAGGAGCGTGGCGGCAGCGTGTGTTCATGGAGGACGTCGAGGTCCTCGAAGTGTCTAGGAACGATCATTGTTCGGCTCCCCAGGGGGTTGACGGGAACAGAGGACGCGCAGCAGTGCAACGCCTGCTTGTTGACGTTAACATAGTAGATGAAATCTGCTCCAGTGAGGCAGATCTACCCCAAGATTCTGACTCCACCGACCCTCAAAGGCGGATCGACATGGTAACGTCATCACATCGTCAGGATGCGGTTACCCCTGACAATCCTGATAACCTCGCGTCATGCCAGGGCAGAGCCGGGGCGCGCAGGGAGCGCCGTCGATGAGCGACGTGGCCCGCTTGGCCGGCGTCTCGGCTCAAACGGTGTCGCGCGTGGCGGCGGGCTCGGAGCACGTCCGGCCCGATACCCGCGAGCGGGTCCTGCGCGCGATGAACCGTCCCGGCTACTCCCCCAACCGCGCAGCTCAGGGCCCCTACGCCGCGGCTCCTTCAAGACGATCGGCGTACTGACCCAGCAGATCCAGCGCACCGGGGAGGCCCCTGACCACCGCGGGCGTGCTGGAGGCCGCCACCGCCGCCGACTACGCCGTCAACCTCGTCCAGGTGGAGCACCCCGCCTCCAACGACCTGCGCGAGGCCGTCTACCGGCTCTCCCACCAGGCCATCGATGGGCTTGTCGTCGTGCAGGCAGGGCGGGCCGGACGCGAGCAGCCTGGTACTGCCCCCCTCGATGCCGGTGGCGGTCTCGGACTCCACGCTCGTGGACTACTACCCCTCGGCCAGCGCCGACCAGGTCGGCGGGTGCGCGACGCCGTCGGACACCTTCTGGAGCCTGGGGCACCGCACCGTCCACCACGTGTGTGGGCCTGAGGACTCCCAGTCCAGCCTCATCCGCAGAGCCACCTGGGCCAGGACCCTGCGGGAGGCGGGACAGGGAGGTTCCCCGAGCCGATACCCGGCGACTGGGAGGCCGCAGCGGGCTATGAGGCTGGCCTGCGCCTGGCCGCGGACCCGGAGGTGACGGCCGTCTTCTGCGCCAACGACGAGCTGGCTCTGGGCCTCATCCGGGCCATGCACGAGCAGGGAAGGCGCGTGCCCAGCGACGTCTCAGTCGTCGGCTTCGACGGACTGGCGGTGGGCGAGTACAGCTTCCCGCCTCTGACCACGGTGCGTCAGGACTTCAAACGGCACGGCCACGAGATGGTGGACCTGGTGCTGGAGCAGGCGGCCTCCGGGCCCCTGGACGGCAGCCGCAGCATCATCATCCCCACCGAGTTCCCTCGTGCGCGGCTCAACCGCCCCGCCGACCGCCTGAGCGCGGTCCTACCTCCCCACCAAACGCCCGAGCGCCGCCCGGCTTCCCTTGTCTCCTGACTTCTGACGCATGTGACTGTTCTGGCCTCTCAGGCGGGGAGCACGGGGGCGGGGCAGTTGTTCTGGAGGCGACGGCGGGCCGAGGGAAGCGGCCTGTCAGGGTCGCCGGTGTCCATGGTGCTGACATCAACCCCGCACAGGCGCCGCACCCCGAAGAGGAACTCGCGGAATTCCAACGATCCTCAAGGAGTCCTTCGACGGCAGGCTCGTTGATGTCAGCGCTGTGGACACTGGGCGGCCTGCGGGATCAACTACGCCGAACCTTGGCGGCGATGCCGGGCTCCCCCACCCGGGGCCGGGCATTGTCATCCCAGGGCTGGGGCCTCACCTTCCACGGCCTGCCCCTGCCGACTCCCTGCCCCTGGGGCCAGGCGACGTCGGCCCAACCCGGCCCGCAGCCCACCCTCGTCTCCAGCCGGGCCTGCGGCAGGGGTATGGAGGCGCCCAGGGCGAAGGGGTAGCCGGGTTTGAGGATGCACTGGACAACCGGCTGCGCCATCTCCAGGACGCTGTCGGCGTCGAGGCCCTCCTCGCCGTTGGGACCGGCCTCGGCCACGAGGTCGGAGTAGGGGATGGTGAGATCGAGCAGGGCCATGCCGTCCTGGTGGGTGGCGGAGTCCCAGGCGCCGCCCTCCATCTCCTGCAGAGTCCCCAGATGGAAGTCTCACGATGCCGTGGTCGTCGACCTTCGCGGGCACGGACAGGATGTGGTGCGGCTCGGGGTCGCGCGGCGCACGCAGGGTGAACAGGACGATGCCGCCGTCGCGGGCGGCGCGAAGCATGACGCGGCCGATGTGGATGCCGAAGCCGACGATGTCGAAGACCCCCTCCATGGCCTCCCCGTAGCTCAGCGGCGCCTCCAGGGGGATGGGGGCGCCCTCACCGGGGTCGTTGATGGCGCGACGGCCCGACGGCGTGGCCGCCTTTGAGCAGCAGGAGGCGGCCGGAATCAGTGAGGACGCCGGTCTCGACGCGCTCCCTGCCAACCGGCCGGGGCCTGGGCGGGGCTGGGCTCGACTCCACCAGCCCCATGCCCCAGGACGGTGGACAGGTCGGTGCCGTCGGCGGGCCGGTGCCAGGTGATGGTGGCGTCGTCGTGCCAGATGGGGAGGACCCCTGTTGAAGGGAATGCCGAAGCGCACGTGCTCGCGGGCGCCGTCGACGGGCCGGGACCTGTCGACGTGACTGACATGGCTGGTGTGCCGGCCGGACCGACCGGCCGGCCCTGCGCTGCCGGCGCCATTGTCCTGCGGTCCCTGCCAGGTACTCGCTCATGAGCCCAGCCTAACTGCCGCCCGGTCGCCCCTGCGCACTCGCGCGGCCGGCGAGACGCTCCTCCTGCGGGCGCGCTCCCACTCGTGGACCTGGCGGGCCCGAGAGCGCCAGCAGGGCCAGGACCTGGAGCGCACTGGTGACGACCAGACCAAGAGTCGCCTGCCGGACCCCGAGACTGGAGACCTGAGCCATGTCAGTGACAATGCCCAGGACGAGGGTCGCCATGAGGGCGATGCGGCCGCGCGGGTGCCCGCGCCAGGCCGCCACCCCGAGGGCTGCGGTCAGGAGCGTCAGGCCGGCGGACACCGTGGCGATGACGGCGACGACGGCGGTGACCACCGCCGGGTCCTCCTCGGGGATCGGGGCGGCCTCCAGCACCTGGGTGATGTCGATGTGGGCGACGCGCAGGATCTCAGCCGCGAGCATGAGCCCGATGAGCGCCAGGGCGATGACGAGCTGGCTGGGGCGGCGCCGTCGGGCCTCGAGGTCGGCCAGGCGGGCCTGCTGCAGGGAGAGCCCGGCGTCGGAGCCGGGGACCACCTCATTGAGGTCGAGCACGTGGAGGGCGCCGTCGGTGACCACCCGGTCCCCTCCCCCATTCTTGTCGTGGTAGGAGGTGAAGAAGTCCGGCCAGATCTCCAGCTCGGCGGCCTCGCTGGCCCAGCGGACGTCGTCGACGACGTAGTTGCGCTCAATGTCGATGTCGGCGTCGATCTTGTGGGTAACCTGGAGGGTGAGGACGCTCAGGCCGACGGCGCGGTCGTAGGTGGCGGCGGCCAGCCAGTCCACGTGCCCGCCGCCGGGCAGCGACCAGCCGGGCGGGCAGTACCAGAAGCGGATGTGGTGGCGCTGGGCGGGGTTGCCCTCGACCTCCTTCTGGTAGGCGAAGCTCTGCTTGCGCCCGAAGAGCATGAGGTTGGAGACGGGGGCGGCCGGGTAGGAGCGGCGCAGCAGCGAGGAGATGACGATCCTCCAGGAGGTGCGCAGGGTGATGGGGTCGGCGCGCACCCAGCCGGCCGCGACCATCGCCTCGTGAATGTCCTCCTCGTCGCCCTTGACGGCGAGGTTGACCGGGTCGCCCAGGAGCCCGTCGGGGGTGCGGGTGCGGCCGATGAAGTAGTCGGGCACGTAGAGCCAGGTGAGGACCTGGTGGAGGCGCGGCAGGGCGAGGTAGGACAGGACCGCCCAGAACAGCAGCGAGTTGACCACGAGCGCCGCATCGAGGTGCCAGCCTGAGCCGATGAGCAGCCAGGCCAGCCACAGCGTGGCGACGGCGGCGATGGCGAAGAAGACGGCGTCGAGGACGTCATCGATGCTCCAGGAGCGGGCGTCGACCTCCGACATCTTGGACGGGCCGTCCCGGTAGACGGGCGGCGCCGTCGGGCGGGGGCGAGTCACCTCGGATGACGTCATGACAGCACGTTACCGAAGATGGGGGCGCCGGAGGCCGGCTGAACCGCCGCATGCACTGCCTCACGCGCTGCCGCGTCCTTCAAACCCGTGGGAACGGAGGACGCGGCAGCCGAGGGAACGACGTCGGCGGGGATCTCAAGGCCGCCGAGGGAACAGTGTCATCAGATCTACTTCAGCACGAGGTCCTGGGTGTCGGAGTAGGCTGGTACTGCTTGCCGGACTGGATGCCCTTTCCGGCCTGCGCGGTTGTATACGATGCTGGTGGTGCCCTCGGAGAAGGGCTTCAGTGCGCTCGACTCGACACAGCGGCGGCGAAGGCGAGCCAGCCCTCAACCTTCGTGGAGCCGGAGTCCTCGGAGTCGAAGGGCCTGAGACCGTCATCCTTCAGTGTCGTCGGCCACCAGCGCTCCCGTACTCGTCCGCCTTGCTAGTGGATTTCGTCTTTGTCCTGGAGTGAGGTGGAGTCTGAGAGCGTGCTGCTGTAGGCGATATCTCCACTGAACTCGAGCGTGCAGTGAAGCAGGTAGACGGCTGTCTGACCCGTGGGTCTTCTTGTACTTCGGTGCGGCGTAGTCCTCGACTACCTTGTCGCAGGTCTGCGTGAGACCGATTTCCTCATCCTTGAAGGTCACCGGCTTGATGTTCTGAATTGTGGAGCCGGACTTGGTGGTCTCGCCACCCTTGCTCTTGGAGTCCTTGGCATCCTTGGAGTCCTCGGAGGGTGGTGTCCGAGGCGTCCAGAGTCAGTCTCGGCGGAGCCTGGTCGCGGAGGCGCCACCGGGTGAGGGCTGGCGATGTCCTGCTCATCGCAGGCGGACAGTCCAACAGCCATGGCGAGGGCGGCGGCGACGGAGAGAACTTTGACGGAGGAGCGCATGGGAGTTCCTTTCTGGCGCGCTGGGAACAGCGAAAGTGTGCGCCGCACGCGCCATCTCCACCATGGGGAGCCCGTCCGGGGGAGCGCTCCCCGTCTCCGCCCGGATGCGCTCAGAAGTCCCAGTCCTCGTCCTGGGTGGCCTCGGCCGTTCCCATGACGTAGGAGGAGCCCGAGCCGGAGAAGAAGTCGTGGTTCTCGTCGGCGTTGGGGGACAGGGAGGCGAGGATCGCCGGGTTGACGTCGACGGCGTCGGCCGGGAAGAGCGCCTCGTAGCCCAGGTTCATGAGGGCCTTGTTCGCGTTGTAGCGCAGGAACTTCTTAACGTCCTCGGTCAGGCCGAGCTCGTCGTAGAGGTCCTCGGTGTACTGCTCCTCGTTGTCGTAGAGCTCCATGAGCAGGTCGAAGGTGTAGTCCTTGAGCTCTTGCTGACGCTCGAGCGAGGACTCACGCACGGCGAGCTGGTACTTGTAGCCGATGTAGTAGCCGTGGACGGCCCTCGTCGCGGATGATGAGGCGGATGAGGTCGGCGGTGTTGGTCGCCTGGCGTGGCTGGACCAGTACATGGGGGCGTAGAAGCCGGGTAGAAGAGGAAGGACTCCAGCATGGTGGAGGCGACCTTGCGCTTCTCGGGGTCGTCGCCGCGGTAGTAGTCCAGAATGATGCGGGCCTTGCGCTGGAGGTTCTCGTTCTCCTCGCTCCAGCGGAAGGCCTCGTCGATCTCCCGCCGTCGAGATGAGGGTGAGAAGATCGAGGAGTAGGAGCGGGCGTGGACCGATTCCATGAAGGCGATGTTGGTGAGCACCGCCTCCTCGTGGGGGTGCGGGCGTCCGGGATGAGGGAGACCGCTCGACCGTGCCCTGGATAGTATCCAGGAGGGTCAGCCCGGTGAAGACCCGGGTGGTCGCGTTCTTCTCAGCCTCGTTGAGGGTGGCCCAGGACTGCACGTCATTGGACAGCGGCACCTTCTCGGGCAGCCAGAAGTTGCCGGTGAGGCGGTCCCAGACCCTCGAGGTCCTTGTCATCGGCCAGGCGGTTCCAGTTGATGGCCTGGACACGGTCGACCAAACCTGATGGGCTCGTGCATCGGTTTCCTCCCGGGGCTGGCTGCGCTGGCCTCATGCTACCGACGAGACCACCGGCCAGCAGTGACGCCCGACCGGTTGGCGACTGTGGTGCCCGCCGCGCTCCCTGCCGTCGGGGGCTTCCGGACGGGAGGACGACCAGAGATGTTATTGACTCACAATGTGAGTGACTAACATTTTTGCATGAGCCCACGCGCCTCCACCGCCGACCTGCTTCGGCGCACCGCACTGCGGATGTTCACCGAGCAGGGGTTCGACGCCGTCCCGGTCACCGCGATCGCCAAGGCCGCCGGGGTCTCTCACATGACCTTCTTCCGCCACTTCCCCACCAAGGAGGCCGTGGTGGTGAGCGACCTGTTCAATCCGCTCATCGCCGAGGCGGTGCGCGCTCAGCCGCAGCGGTGGCGGCCACTGACCCGAGCCGTGCGGGGCCCTCGTTGCGGCGATGAGTCAGGAGTCGGCGCGCAAGGAGATGTCCTCCCAAGAGTTCCATGAACGCATTCGGCTGGCAGCCCTCACCCCGTCGCTGGCGGCCGCCGTGGAACCGCGGGTCAGGAGACCGAGCGCGCCATCGCCGCGGCACTTGCCGCTCCCGGGGTGGACGACGCGGCGGCGCGGGCCGCGGCCGGAGCCGTCATGGGAGCGGCGAGCAGTCTCCTGCTCGCCTGGGCCGGCGAGAGCAATGCAGCCGACACCGGGGCGGCCGATGCGGCAGCAACCCTCAGTCGGGGTCTTTCTCAGCCCTGCTGGGGAAGCATGAGCGGTACGGCACCAGCGGCTCCTGGAGGTTGCGGGCGTCCACGTCGCCCCTGCGGGGAAGCCTGTTCTGCGCGACCTCAGCCTCTCACTCGCCGACGGCGAGTGTCGCGCCATCGTGGGTCTCAACGGCGCCGGGAAGACCACGGCTCTGCGCGTTATCCTGGGCATGCTGCGTCCCGACGCCGGCAGGGTTCTTCTGCACGGCCGCGACATCGCCCTCTCCCCAGGGATGTCTGGCGGCGGGTGGGCCATCTGGGTGGAGAGGCCTTCTCCTACCCCGAGCTCACGGCTCGGCAGAACATCGAGGCGTCCATCCGGCTCCACGGCGCTGATCCTGAGCGCACCGAGCGGGCAGTGCAACGGATGAGTGAGGCGCTGGCGCTGACCGGTTGGCTCAATGCGCCCGCACGCCGCCCGTCACTGGGGACGCGCCAGAAAGTGGGGCTCATCGGCGCCCTGGCGCATGAACCGGACGTCGTCATCCCTCGATGAGCCGACCAATGGGCTCGATCCGCTGGCGGTCGTCGGATTCAGGGATCTTCTGCGGGAGGTGACCGGGCGCGGCGGAACGGTGCTGGTGACCGGGCACCACTTCGATGAGCTCACGCGCATCGCGGACCGTGTCGATGTCCCTGCACCGGGGCGGATCATCGACACGATCGTGCCTGAGGAACCCGGCCGCCCCGGAGGCACCGACCTTGAGAGAGTCTTCTTCGACGCCGTCCTGGCGGCGGACCTGGCCGCAGACAGCACTGTCCTGGAGTCAGGGGCGGGGCCGGACGCCCGCACGGAGGCGAATCGCGAACGGACGGAGGTCCCCTAATGGCCATGGATCGCAGCACCGTCGGGGTCGTGATCGGTCCTCGAGGCCCACAGGCTGGCTCGGGGCACGGTCGTGCGCGTAGCGACGGCAGCCGCCCTCGTTCTGGTCATGGCGACCACGGTCGGCGGGATGCCGCCGCGATGCACGCCGGAGATACTGATCTGGGTCGAAAGGCCGCCTCAATGGTGACCTCGCCCGGCTGGGACGGCTACACGGCCCTGGGGGCGACGAGTGTGAGCGTAACGATGCTCCTGGCCGTGGGCGTGGTGATGTCGTGGAGTACGGGGCGGGAGTTCGTCGACGGCACCGTCGTCGGCCTGTTCGCGATTCCGCTCTCGCTTGGGCATCATCGCGGCGGCGAAGATGGCGGTGGTTCTGACCTGGGCGACCATCCTGGGAGCTGTTGAAGCAGGAGCGCTCACAACGGCGGGGCTGCTGCTCGGCCTGGGACCGGAGGGGGCCGCCGGGTGCTGCACGGCACTGATGCTCGTTGCCGCCCTGCTGGGCGCAAGCGTGCTGCCGGTCATGTGGGCGGCGACGCGGTGGCGCGGCTACCTGGCCGGTATCGGGCTCACGCTGGTGATCCCTCGTCGTCGCCAATCTTGCCGCAGGGTTCGGGCTCGGTTCCTACGTCCCGTGGTCCATCCCGATCGTGTGGGCCTCGCACCAGACGGAGGTCAGCACGCCGTTGCTGGCGACACCGGTGATGACCGCCGCGATCGGCGCCTGGGTCACCCTCCGATCCTGGGACCGGCTCCAGATAGGGCGCAGACTGACCGCAATTCCCTTGGAACAACTGTTATGACGAGGAGGCAGCCGCCTGCTGGGCGGCGGCGAGGATGGGCGCGCCCTGCTCGGGCGGGTCTCCCTTGCCGACCACGGCACCGGACTTCATACCGAAGGTGACGCTCTTGGACTCGTAGTCGTCATTGATCTGCGTGCCCAGTTCGACCCTCTCAGGGCGTCTGGTTGCCGAGGACCGTCGCCAGAACAGCAGCGGCGGACGAAACATCCACGCCATCCTCATACTTCCCCAGTCCATTGACGACCAAACCGGGCCGATGATTGACGACATCAGCCGCGTCCAGGCGCACGAACGCCCCGTCAGATCGCTTATCCGATGGGGAACAGCATCCAGCACTCTTTCTTGAGCGGCACAGAAGTGAGATCGACACCACTGGAGTGCGTGATGACGCAATACAATGAGTTGACCCGTGACATCCTGCTCGGCTCTCCAGTGAACCAACACTCGCGATCGGAGACGTCTTCGGCAGGATGAAGTCATCCGGAAGGGTCTGTACTTCATCATAGCGAAGCGTGATGCTCTCCTCAGTGAGCCCCACGCTCAATGTCAGAAGAGACCACCTTCATGGCTGCTCGACACCGCCTTCTCGGGGATCATTCATCGGCAGGTTGCAGGACATCGACGTCGTCCCCTGAACCCACCTGACTTCAATACCCACCTCGTCACTATCAGCCAGATCCACTACTTCATTGCGAGCATCGCGAACGATCGCAAGGACTGAGTCCTGCGCAGGATCATCCTTGAGATTCACAGTCACAGACCAGCGATCATCGGACATGAGGTTCGGGCTGACATACATCTCAACAGATGTCACGCCATCAAGCTTCCGGAAAGATACTTGCGCACCTTCCGCTTCTTCTTGCTGCGCGCAACAGCGAACGGTGAGCATCCACCCACAGTGAAGGCCAGAGACGCGACACCCAGTGCCAACACCTCTACGACGTCGAACACTCATCGATCTCACTCCCCTTTCCATGTTGATATCTGGCATACGTGACTACGGCAGGGACGCCTTCGGGGCCGCTCCCATCAGGATGGAGAGGCGAGCCGCCTGCTGGGCGGCGGCGAGGATGGGCGCGCCCTGCTCGGGCGGGTCGCCCTGGCCGACCACGGCACCGGACTTCGCGTCGAAGACGACCGTCGTGGCTGATTACTGTCTTTCACCGCGGTACTCAGCTCCACCCGCTGGAGCACCTGGTTACCGAGGACCGTGGCCAGAACCGCAGCGGCGGACTGAACTATCCACGTCCCTGCCCGTACTGCCCCAATCCCCTCACTGTCAGACGGGTCTGATGGCGATCCCTCGTCCTCCGCCTCCAGGCTCACGACCGCCCCAGTATCGCTTGTCGGAGGAATGGCTTCCAGCGCACGCTTGATCGGTACGGATGCGAGGTCCTCGCCCTTGGCGTGAGACGAAGCAGTACGACCGCTCCAACCAGAATGCTCTGCTCGATCTTGAATGAGTCCGAGGCTCAGCACCGGGGAGGTGGGCGGCAGGATGAAACGATCCGGGAGACTCTCAGCAGTCCGATATCCGAAGGATATTTCTCCTCGGCGACCTGCACTCGCTCCATGCCGGACGATACCGCCTCCACTGTGGCGGATGCCGCCTTGTCAGCATCCTTCATCGGCAGGTTGCAGAACACGGAGGTCTCACCTCGAGTCCCAGGAGACATGCATCCTCACCCTCGTCAACCCTGGCCAGGTTCAGCACTCTGGCGTAGGCGTCGCGCACAACCGTCGCCACTGATTCCGCGGACGGTTGTCCCTGAGCACCACATCCACGCATCCAAACGGTCCGACGCTAAGAACTCCAGCGCACATCCACCTGAACGCAGATACGACCACGTCAAGCCCGGAGAGGTACTGACGCACCTTCCGCTTCCGCTATTGCGCGCAAAAACGCCGGGCGAGCACCCGGCCACGCCGAAAGCAAGAGAGGCGGTCCCTGAGCGCTGTGATCCTCACGACGTCGAATGCTCACAAAGTCCTGCGTCGCGGAGAATCTTGTCGGCTCACGCACTCCATCACGCAACGAACCGGCGTACCCGTGCGCGCCAGGGCGATGGCGGTGAGGAGGAAACGGATGACGCTGCGTCGACGATGAGCCATGGTGCCACCGTAGGTCCTCGCCCCGGCACACGGGATGGGGATCATTCCCTCCGGCTCTTGAGTGCGGAGATGCCTGGGCCCACCTGAGTGCGGAACCAGGTGGGCCTGGGGACTATCCCTGTGAGAGGTGGGGGCCGGCGGCCGACGTCAGGCGCGGCGACGGCTCGCCAGCAGAGCCCCTCCCATCACGGCGACCACGGCGATGCCCAGCGGCAGACCAATCCTGACACCAGTGCTGGCCAGCGGCCCCCCAGAGGGCTCCTGGGGCTTCGGCCGGCCCGCTAGGGTGCAGCAGGCGGAGTAGCACTCGGCGAGGAGGGGCGCCAGGCTGGCAGGATCGCTCGGGCGTCGGGGTACCGCTCGGACTGGGAGACGGCGACCCACTGGGCACCGGCGTCGAGGACTCGCTCGGATCCGGAGTCTCACCAGGCGTCGGGGTCTCGCTCGGCGTCGGTGAAGGTGAGGCCGGCTCACTGGGGGACGGAGACGGCGTCGGGACGGCGGTAAGGACCTCGGCGAGGGATCCGGCGTCGGCGTGGACGCAGTGGCTGCAGGCTCGATCAGGCTTGTAGCTCAGGGTGTAGGTGTTCGAAGGTCACGAGCACCGCCTGCTCCCTTCTCGCTGATGGTCACCCTCCGGGAGGCGGGTGCCTCCCGAGGCGTATCCACGACCCTGAGCGGGACTGGCGTCCTCTGTGATGGTGCACTTGGTGCCTCACAGGCAGCTCGGGCCCGGAGGCCACCGACCCAGTCGGCCTTGACCTTCAGCGTGCCCCTTGACGTTGTTGCGCAGGTGTAGGAGAAGGCGAACTCGTTGTCCACCGACCTCGACACCGGTGACGACCTTGGTCACCGAGAAGGTGCCCATGTCACGGGCGTACGCTGATGGTCATCGTCACCGCGGCCGTCTGGTCCCTAGGATCGCCACGGTCTGCGCGGCCGGGGCGGTCAGCGTGTAGCCGTCCGACCGGCCTTGGCGCTGTTCTCGGTGATGGTGCAGGTCGATCCGGCCTGACCTTCTGGACTTCTCCGAGGTCGCGGCTCGCAGTCACCGTCAGCGACCTCGGTGTCTCGTCGGTGCAGGTGTAGGTGAACTGAAGGCGGACTTTGCTGAAGTCACCGTCACCGGCCAGAGCCTTGGTGACCGTGAAGTCACCCTCTCCGCAACGGGCGGGTCGGCGGAGTTGGTCGCGCGGACGGCCGTGACTCTGGTCCTCAATGGTCAGGCTGTTGGTGTCTGGTCGCCTACTGCGAAGGCGTGGCTGCCCCAAGCGACACCGGCAGGAGTGGCCGAGGCCCGTCGTCGTGTCCTCGTCGAGGGTCAGGACCGTCCCACGGAAGGTGCTGCGTGACACGGCCTTCTCACCAACGGTGACGGTCATGGAGGTGGCACCACCAGTGCGAGACTGGTTGACGGTCCCCGGAGCCTTCCATCCCGGATAGGGTGTCCACGGTGGCACCGCCGGGCAGGGTGTAGCTGATGCCCACTCGAAGGTGGTGCTCGGCCGGCACCTTGCCGAGTCTCGGACCGGTGAGGAGCTTGCGATGTCCAGCCCACCAAATCCGGGCTTCATCTCAACATTGATGGTGAAGGACTGCGTGTAGTGCACCGAGTAGGTGTGCCAGGCCGCTCCCCACCACAGAGGCTTTGTTCGTGTACTCCACGCCAGGTTGAACGATCGCCGTCGGCCGTGGACGGGAGTGGAGGAGCATGCAGATGTGGTGAGTTGGTCTGCGGCGAAGGGGCTCGTCACAGTGATGGTGGCGGTATCTGCCCTCGATGGCGACATCGAGGTCGAAGTCGCCCTGACTGGTGTCCTGGTCGGTGCCACTGGCATCCGTAACTGGACCGCAGATGAGTTCCGCCCCTGGGCGGTTCCGATCTTCAGCTTCCAGTCGCCTTAGTCGGCACATAGACCTGCCCCTGGACCCAGCTGGTCGGAGAAGGTGATGGTCGAGCGGGTCCTACAGTCCACAGTCAGCGACTGACCGTTCTTCGAGAGCCTTCTTGCCTGGTCAGGCCCGAAGGTCACCTCCCCAGTCCACCACCTTGGAGGTGCTGGTGATGTCAGCGGCCCACTTGCTCATCCACTGGGGCTCGTGTGCATGTCCGACATTCTCAGCAATCTTGCCGCCGGGCATCGGGCACTCGGTCTGCTTGCCGTTGGCGTCGAACGTCACATTGGCCGAGTCGCTGGCCTGAGATGCCAGCAACAGCGCAGCCCCGCGTCACCCCCGCAGTCCAGTAAAGCCCTGGCCGACGATGGTGGTGCCGAGAGTGCTGTTGAAGGTGCAGGTGATGGCGTGGTCGTCCATCACGCACTCGCCAATGGTGTGCTCTGCACCCTGGTGGAGACCTTCTATCCCGGCTCGGAGAGGCTCTCCCGGTTGCGGAACCGCTTGGGCAGCTGGATCTGGAAGCGAGTCGCCACTCTTGGCGCTGGCGTTGCGGGCATCCCAGGCGAATCTCAGCTTGAGGATGTCATCGACCTTGACCGAGGTGTCGTCGGGCCTCGACGCCAGCTGGCGTTGGAGACCACGAGCGACAGGCTGGAGACGGTGATCTTCGGGCTGATGGCGGCTCGGGCCTGCGTAGGCAGGACCGTCAAGAGTGCGGCGACGAGCGCGACAAGTGCGACAAGAGCACCCACCGCGCTTAGGAGTACCAAGCACCCTGGGATAGGGATGGCGGACACGAGCGACCTGAGAAGATTATGAGAATTGCACTTTTACAGTTGCCTGAATTTAGATTCTTTGCAAGGGTGTTGTTCAGTGATGCAGGCACATCGGCGGTCAGCAACTTTGCGGCCATCACGTCTCAGCCGCCAGCACGGCACTGACCCATCCTCCACGTCGCCGCCAACGGCTCCGCCTCGGCACCCCGCCCCACAACAACATGTATGACCGCCGCGCAGCCCACCCAAGGAGGCCGTAGGCGAGCCGACATCCGCCTACCTCTTTTACTGCTCCACCACATCTCTCTCCCCGGCGCTCGGTCTCCCAGGCATCACAATGGATACAGATGTGCGTCCGCCCTCAGTCAGATAGTTGACTGAGATCAGATAGTTCCACGAGTCCCCACTGTTCGGGTGGGTGAGACTCCACCCTTGTCCGCAACCTCGTCGACCAGCCTCAGTGCAGCGGTTGGCGGCCGACGACGACTCAACGCCTCCTCGTCGGACTCACCGGCGCTCCCCGGTTCGGGAAGTCAACGATCGCCGCAGACCTGGAAGGCCGACTCAAGCGAGGCGGCATCTCGCCGGGCTTCGTCGCCGCGGACGGCTTCCACCTGTCCAACACCGTCCTGACGACTGGGGCGCCGCAACCGCAAGGGCGCCCCGGACACTTTCGACGTCGAGGGCTACCTGGCAGGCCCTGGATCGGGTCCGAGCTGACGGCGCTCCTGAGGTCTTTCGTCCTGGTCTACCGACGGGACCTGCACGAGTCGGTGTCGGCTGGGGCGTCGTCTCCGGCATCCGGCGTGTCGTCACCGAGGGCAAAGCTACCTTTTGCGCTCGAGACGCGCGGCTGGCGCGCAGTGCGAGAGCGGATCGACCTCCTCATCCATATCCGATGTCCTGAGGAGGTCCTGTGGTGCGGCTTATTAACCGACATGAGGACTTCGGCAAGAACGCCCTCGACGCCGGTCACTGGGTGCGCACAGTGGACCTGCCCAACGCCCGTCTCATCGCCACGAGCGTCCACCGCTGCGACGAAGTATGGCGCAACCCCCAGGACGAACCTGGCTCCGACGACGACGTCAACGACGCTGACGACATCGACCAGCGCCTCGGCCCGCACCAGCATGAGCGCGACGACTCCCTCCTGGCACACAGTCACCGACCCCCTGCCGACCACGCACTGGCACCCGCCCGGATTCCCGGCCGACGAGGATCCGCGTACCACTGTGCGCGATCTGCGTCGTCACACCCAGGAGTCACCACCTGCAGGCAACTGACAGCACCCACGAGGACGGGCGGAGACTGTGACAGCGTGGATTGCCAGCAATGCCGCTATTGCTGGCGTATAGTTTGACGTGGCCGCCGCGTTACGGCGCGGAGTGGAAGTAAGGCCGGCACCCGTGCCGTCATGGGCCCGGCGGGCCAGGTGTAACCACTACCAGTCCAGTCACTGGCACACTAGCCAAGCCTGGTGGGCAGTAGCCCCAGGCGGACCGCAGCCTTCCGACGGTGGCGAGCCGGGTTTCAGCCACCAGAGAGCGGTCACACATGTGTTCTTCATCCAGGCACAACGTCGGGGCCAAGAGAACTATCTCTTACCCCCGACGTCGACCATGGCCGACAGCCGGCTCACAGCACGCAGGAGATCGCAGCCCCTCGGACCTCGGTGCCGACGTAGGCGGCTCCGGCGCAGGCGGATGTAGTAGAGGTCTTGATCCTCGTGCGCCAGGCGTAGATCTGGGCGCGGTTGACGTCGCGCGAGTCGGCCGTGTCCGGGAAGAACAGCGTGAGACCCAGCCCCCGGCTCCACGGTGCTGGGTGGCTACGGTATGCAGGTGTCGATGATCTTCGCCCTGCCGGACTCTCGCAGGCGTCCCGGTAGTAACGCTCTCGAGATTGTCATTCGGTCATGAAGGGCGCTGGTAGTAGACGCGGCTGATCGTGGCCGCTCTTGCGGATTCTCCACCTTTGGCCACGATCGCGGATCGAGGAGGTGGAGTTGTTGGATGTAGGAGATCGAGCCGGTGGGCGGACCGCGCCCGCAGGTTGCGGTTGTAACAGGCCGCCCTTTTCTGACCTTCTCGGCCGCCCGGCCCAGTCCTCACGCGTGGGCACGGCACGCTGGAGTGCCGCGAAGATCTCCTGACGCTGCTCCGGTGACCAAGTGACGAAGTCCGGTCACGTACTTGGAAGAACTCTGGCTGGCGGTGGTAGGTCGAGTCCCTAGAAGCCAACGAGTTTCCCTCCCTGCGCTCGACGGCCATTCAGCCTCGACGCCGTCGGGCGGCGAACAGGACGCTGGCGGCGCAGACGGGTGCGTGAAGTCCAGGCCCCTCCTCGACAAGCCGTAGTGGATGCGCCTCGCGAGCCAGGAAGCCGTGGAGGTTCATCTGTCCCAGGCCGATGGCGTGCGACCTCGTGGTCGCCCCGGCCGGATGGAGGGCACGCTGGGCAGGTGGGTCTGGTCGCCGACGTGCGGTCGTTACAGCACGGCGGTGCGTGATGGTGCGGGCGAAGTGCGAGCCCATCGTCTTGGCGATGCTGGAGCTCGCCCAGGTTGCAGGAGATGATGTCCCTGCCCACGTGCGAAGGTGGAGGTCCTCGTTGAGCTCTCGCTGGGCTCGGAGACCCGAAGGATCTCGGAAGCACAGGTTGGATCATGACGACCTTTGCCTGCTGGTTGGCCTGTTGACCGTGTCCTCGAACATGACGTACGGCAGCCGGACCTCGAACTGGATCTCGGCCAGGGTCTGGAAGAAGGTGCGCGGGCGTTGATCTTCTTCTTCTTGATGCGCCCGTCATCCACCATCTCGCGGTACTTCTCGGTGACGTTGATGTCCGCGAAGGGCATGCCGTAGACGCGCTCAGATCGCCCGTAGGGGCTGAAGAGTGGCTACGTCCTCGCAGTTGCGGGCTACCAGTTGTAGATGTCCGGGATGACGACGCCCAGCGAGTAGGGTCTTGATGCGATCTTTCCGTCGGCGTTCTCACGCTTTGGTGTCCAGGAACCGCATGATGTCGGGGTGGTGGGCGGCAGGCACACGGCCCCTGCCTCGGCGGGCGGAGCCTGGTTGGGCGGTAGGAGTCCTCCAGCGCCTTCATGACGTGATGACGCCGCTGACTGGTTCTCGATGCGCTTGGATGCGCCCATCCCCGCAGGTTGCTCAGCAGGAGGGCCACCTCCGCCGCCGCTGGCAGCTGGAGGGCGGAGTTGATGCCGCGGGGCGATCGGACTCGGCTGTTGTCCTCTCGATACGCACGAGGAAGCAGGAGACGGGTCCCCGCGCTGGGCCTCGCCCTCGTTGAGGAAGTTGCGGTGGCGCTGCAGCGGCCGGACATCATCCGTCGACGAGGTCGAGGGTCACCGTCGCCGTCGGCCAGCGAGGGCCACCATGGTGACGTCGGTCCTCGAAGCGCTCCAGGTAGTGGCTTCCGTGTCGCAGGCGAGCGTGGTGACGCAGTAGCACTTGAAGGCAACCCAGTGGCGTCCCGAAGCGGAACTTGTGGGCACAGGCGGCCTATGGAAGGCGGTCTTGACGAACCCCGAGTACTTGTCCGTGATGTGGCCCTCGTAGTAGCTCCTCCTCCTCGACCAGGTACCGAGTTCTTCTCCTCCCAGGTCGGAAGAAGACCGTGCTCTGCTGACGTGCTGGAGGAAGTACGGCCGCGCACGCCCGGCGTCGAACTGGATCCCGCCGTCCGCGTCGTAGAGGTTCGCGCCTGCGTTGAGCGCGTGGTAGTCCAGGATCCGGGAGGACACGGTCTCAGAGCCGGTAGTCCGTCAGCGTGTCTGCCAAAAGTCTTCCAACTTCTTTTGACGCGTGAGACGTCCGTGGGAGTGCCGAGCGCCCATTATGCGCTGGTGCCAGAACGGCACGCCCGCTGGCGATGATGTCACCCGCCAGGCAACAGGCCTCGGCCGAAGTTGGTGCTGCTGCCTGAGGCGATGACGCCTCGGCACAGCCCGGTTGTCCGGTTGTCGAGCAGGCGATGACCCGTCTGGGCACCGCCTCTGACGGAGCCGCCACCCGCAGGTGGGCACAACCAGGACGCACTCATCGTCCACGGTCAGCGGCGGCTCCGTGCGCCTCAGATGCGCGCCGTCGGGAAGCCGAGCTCGCTCCACGAATCGGTGCGTGTTCTCCGGAGGTGGAGGAGAAGCAGACCAGCAGAGTGCCCGCTGCTCACGGCGCGCCCCCGCGACTACAGACCGCGACGGTTTACCCGACGGCCAGGGCGAGGGTCTTGATCCGTCCGACGGAAGCCGGACCAGTGGTCCTCTCCGGCGACGACGACGGAGCCTGGGCGCACAGGACTTTGACCTCGCCTCGAGGCCTGGGCGTCCGAAGGAGATGCGCGTCCACCGTCTCGTAGGACAGGCTTTCGGCTTGTAACCATGGTGCGCGGTAGGTACGCACTGGACGCAGTTGCTTGCTGTAGACGGTGATCGCCATGTCCGTCTCTTCCTCAGGGTCGGTGCAGTGGTGCCGCGGCCCGTCCCTGGGCAGGGACGTGCCGGCGGCACCACATTGATTTGTCATTCACGGGAGGCCAGAACGGCTCCTGCGGAGCAAGATCGTTCACCTTGGGGTGACCTGGGTCCATCACAAGATAGTGTGTTCAACGTGGCCCTGTGCACACCAATTCCTCCTCGTGGAAAACGTTCACCGCACGTGGACGGCTGGTGGAGACAGTCCGTGGACGCCTCCGGCGACGCTCGCCCTCATCTTCCGCAATCCGCACAACGATGGTCCTGCACAGGTGCGACATCTCATTCGGGACCCTTAACCAGTGCAGGTGGTGACTGTCGGCGCTCCACCCCCAGGCCTGGGGATGAAGACGCAGAATTCACCCTTCAGACATGCCCGTTCGGCGTGTCGCCGCTTTCAGTAAACACCCAGCAGTGCTGTCGGGCCAGGAGCGGTTGAAGACGATTGTTCCGGTCGCACCTTCCGCTCAAGTGTCGTACGCGGGTCGACTGCAGAGTCGCAGAGCCACGAGGATGTACCCGGAGTATCCGCTGGAGCATGCAGCCCACACACCGAGTAAGAGACTCATCAGCTTTCTAGCATCTTACTACACAGACTCGATCTCATCGTTATGATATTGCAATAAATACGGTAACAAACCCACCTCCTGCCGTGACATCCTCATGCAGCAGTGGTGCTGCACTGATCTACCACTGCATCACCGGCCTCGCACATCGGCGCCGACCTGGTCGCCCCTCACGCCCCTGGTCGGAGCCTCTACATTCCGCGGCACGGTGGTCGCCGCGACCTCGTAGCCGCCTACATCGGCGTCAACGTGGCGTCCTGGCCGTCACCCCTGCTGCTGTCGACGTAGTGCAGATCGCGGAGCGGGCCTGGGCCTGGGCTTTCGAAGCGTCCCGTCCATCATCCCGCCTGCGTCTCCTCCTCTTCGCTCCAGGGAGGTGGCCTACTTCGCCGCGCTGGCTCCTGGGCCTCGCTGGAAGCGGCATCAGAGCCACCCCGTCATCGTCGCCATCCTCATGGCCCCTCATCCTCGCCTCCCTGTGGGTGTGCGACGACCCGGCACCATGCGCCGCAACCGCAACCAGACCGTCACCATCGACCGAGTTTGCCATGACAACGAGAACGAGTCTCGGCTACCGGCCTCGAGTGACCTGCCTCGGCGCCCAGCGCGCAGCGTCAGACCTCAAGAGCCTGGACCCGGTCAACGACACCACCATCGTCGAGGTCCACTACCGGCTGCAGTCCTTGGTCCCGCAGCGGGTGAAACAGGCTCAGCCACAGTCGCCCAGGTGCATCAGGAAGGCACGCCGCAGGTTCCCCATCTGGTCCAGGAGGCTCCGCCTCAGGCTCAGCCCACCAACCAGCACTGGCCCGAGGTCCCTCGTGGCGAGGACAGCGCCGCGAGATTTGCGGCCACCGCACGGTACGACTGGATCACCGGTCGCCAGCAGCCCGCCTCCCCAGCAGCACGCCCGGTGAGCACCTCCCACCGTCCATGGTGCAGCCCCACCACAACTGACCGGCATTTCACCTTACCCGGCGGTGCCGCCGTAGACATCGCGCGTAAAGCTCCACGGCGTACCCGCCACGGGCTCATTACGGCGTACTCGACCACGCAGCCACCGCCGCCTCCCCGTCACCGAAGTGCTGCCACCCAGCAGCACTCGGCTTCCCACCTCGTGACTCCCGATCCCGGAAAAGGACTGGCAGCAGGTGCCGCACACCGACGCAGCATCAACATCGACCACCCCTGCCGAAACTCAACTCCGAGGCGAGCCTCCTGACCCGCACATGGATCGCAAGCTACCCGGTACACGGCGACACCCAGCACGCGTCATCGACTACCTGGGTCAGCGAGCGCAGGTCCTCCAGATCGACGGCCTGCGCTACTTCACGGGCCTCGACCTTACTTCGACACACACTCGGCCCTGGAGCCTGCACTTCCCGGCGGCCCGCAAAGCGCCGTCGGCGCTACAAGGAGTCCGCAACCCGCACCTACGGACCCCGGACCGTGCTTCCGAGGTCACGACTCAACGGCTCACGCGAGTCCACGGTCAAGCGACCGTTTCTGGGTACGATCCCGACGACGCCGGACCGCGTCACGCCCGACGGTCGCCTGCCTCGTCATCGAGCGCCCTCGTGGAGCCCCGGCACCTGCTCCCCGGACGAGGCGCGCATGACTCGCCGAGGCGCTCGTCCCGGGTCATGGACTCCACCTCACAGCCGCACCACCCCTGCACCCGTCCCATGACGAGCTCCGCGCCACCTTCGACACCCAAATTTCACTCGACCTGTTCCGGCTGATGGAAGCGCCTCAGAGCAGGGTAAGTGTCTTCGGTGAGTCACCTCAACGTCGTTGAGAGAGACGAAGAACCCCTCCACGGCCTCCCCACGGACCGCCTCCCTGTGGCATCAGGCATCGGCCGGCCCGCATCTCGAAGCAGCCAGCGGCATGGCGCGCTGCACGCCAACCTGCCCAGCACAACCGGTGGAACCGCACCATCAAGCGGGACCGCGCGACTGGCGTCATGTCAGGCCCATCGCGCCACTGCTGCCCGAGCACAGCAGGCGTCACGCCCCATCCCGCCTTACAGCGCCTCGGAGGTCATGGGCACCGCCTCCTGCCTCGGGAGGCGCTGTTCAAGCGCGCCCTCATGTGCCGTGGCGGGACAAGCTCATGCTCCCCCATGCCCCGTTCACAGCCCTGCTCATGGAATGCGCTCCGCTGACTGCTTTCACCGGACGGAGCCGCACGCCACCGAGGCGCGCTGAGGGCGCACCTCTGCCGCCCATCCCGCGGCCAGACGTCACCGGTCCGCCGATGCACCGGACAGGAGCCTCCGATGAGCCTGGACCACCTTGACCTATCAGCCGCCGTCGACCTGATCGCCCTCGCCGTCTCTGGTCGGGGCGCCCACGCGCCACGCGCGCAAGGACCTCGCGGCCGCCGCACATCGGTGCCGCCGGATCGTGGGGCGTCCGGCTGTCACGCTTCGCCGTCGACGGCGAGCGTCGTACGGCCGGGCCCTGCCTGGGCTTCGGCGTCCTGTCCATCATCCGCCTGCAGCTCCACCGAGCCTGGCCCAGTTCACGAGGTGGCCTACTTCTTCGCGGCCCTGGCTCTGGGCCTCGCTCGGCGGATCCAGACGGCGCCGATCGATGGTGGCGGCCGCATGGGCATTGTCGTCGCAGCCCCGCGGATCGGTGACCACCCGCAGCTCATGCGCGCCGCAACCGCCACCAGGTGATCGTCCTCGACCACGCCATCACCAACGACGACCGCCCCTCACCGCCCACCTGAACACACACCCTGGGCGTGCAGGCTCCGCGTCAGGAGGTCCAGCGCCGACTCCGGCCAACGACACCGCCACCGTCGACGTCCGCTTCCCCGCGTGCCGCGCCACACCCCCGCTGAGCCTCGAGCCTCGCCCCGGCATCCGACGACGTCGTCCCTTGCCCCGCAGCCGGTCAAGCCGAGCCGTCCGGGCGCCGTCACCCGAGAGGCGCAACGTCGGCCCCGCGCGCGCGCCTGAGCGCCGCGCACACCGACGCCCGCCCCCAGCACGTTGGAGACCCAGCCCCCTCACCATGACGCCGCCGCCCAGTACGTCACCCGCCTGCCGGGCGCAGTCGGCAGCGACGCCCACGGCCGGCTCCGGCAGCCAGGCGGCCTCCTCCGCGGCCACGGCCTCTCCACCGACCGGCCACCCGGAACGAATCCTGACAGGACAGACCAGGACAGACAAGGACCCCGATGATGACCACGAAGACCTTTGATGAGCTAACTGAGAGAACCTCCCTCGGCAGCGTCCTCCGCGTCCTTCAGGCTCGACGTCGGCCCCTTGAGCACCGGACCACCTGACCTCGACCACAGCCTCGCCGAGCCCTCAACAGCGCCGCCGGCCTGCTCACCCGGTGACCGCAAGCACGGGTGCGCCGCTGGAACGTGCGCGCAAGAGCCCTCGTGGGCGGCCTCACCTCCGGAGGCCCGTCCTGACATCGATGGACGGCGCGGTTCCTCACTACGCCTCGATCTACTTTCGACACCCCGGGCTGGAGGCCTCATGCTCGCGGCCCGGCAAGCGGCAAGCCGTGTGCTTCAAGGTGCGCACCCGCACCTTCATGGATACGGCCTGTGCTTCCTGGAGGTCAAGACCTGCGGCGCGCGCGGCAATCACCGTCAAGCGGCGCATGGGCTATCACCCTCGACGACGCCTCCCGCCTCACCGGCCCGCCGTTCTTCGGTGGCCGTCTGCCTGGCGAGCACCGTCACGTCCGGCCGCGGCCCGGGAGATCGCCGTCGCGCGCTGCGGCCGGTGCTAAAGGCCACCACCTATGAGCGCGCACCACCCGGCACCCGCCTGACGCCGAGGCCCGCAGCCACCATTGACACGGTTCCCTGACCTGGCGACGCCGCTGACGCCCGCTCCGCACGAGGACCTCACGCCGGCGCCGGGGTCTGCAGGCCCCTGCGCCCGGCTCCACCTGGACAGCGGCCATCGACGACGGCGGCGAGCCGGTGGCGGTGGCGGGTATCGCCGTCGTTGAGACGAAGGAACCCGGCCACGCCTTCCTCACCTGCGGACCGCGCTCTGCGGACGCCGGTCACCGCCCCACCCGCATCTCGAAGTACGCCACTGGCATGGCGCTGTCCCACCCTCGAATGCTCTGCGCGCCAACCGGTGGTACCGCGACCCGACGCACGATCATTAGCTGACCTGTACCCGGCACCGACCGCCCAGCTCAGAGCATCGGCGCCACCCGCACCACCGCGAGCGCCGCTCGAGCGCCGCGCCCAGACCACCCACGATCCGATACCGACCCGAGAAGAACTTAAGAAGAAGAGGCTAGACACCATGGAAGACCACCACGATGACGACCAAGCCCTCCACCGACTCCGCTGCTGCGCGACCGGAGCCGTCGCGCTCCTGGCCGCGATCGCCCTGGCGGCTGGCTGCTCGACCTCTGGCCTCCGGCAACGCCAGCCCGAGCCTCGAGCGAGTCGGACACGACGTGACGACGATCCTCGCCTGTCGCCACGGCGTCGACCGGCGCGAGCGCCTCCGACATCCTGCGCGAACATCTCGGTGGAGGACGCTCGAGTCTGCGGACGACGCCGGGACCACGGACACGTCGTCGGCCACCACGATCACGTTGTCGTCGTCGGCTGTCGGCCAGCGGGTCGGCGTCGAGCAAATGAAGGTCGACGGGGGCACCGTCACCATCAGCGGCGGCGGCACCTTACGTCCCAGCGGTGAGCCTCAGCAACGGGCGGATCGTCGTCAATGCAAGGCCGATGTGCGCCTGGTCCTCATACGGGCGCGAGCATCACGAGTTTCGGACGGCCGGCTTATCGACATCCAGGACGCCGGCAAGGCGATCGTGGTCTCGCTAAGGACCCAAGAACACGCTGACCGACGGCGCGATCATGCCTCGGGGCAGGAGGCCACCGCGGCTCCTGTTCTCCTCCGACACCCGTCACTGTCACCGACCGGCCACGACGACGTGCCCGTCTTACAAGGACGGCATCTCCTCCAAGAACGGTCTCATCATCACCGGGAACGCCACCATCACCGGCCGCCGACGACGGCCTGCGCGGCAAGGGACTATCTGGTGGTGACTCCGACGCTGACGGTCGAGGCCGGCGGCGACGCCCCTGAAGTCCAGTGAGGGCGACGATGAGACGAAGGGCTTCATCTCCCTGGGCAAGGCGAGCATCACGCTGACCTCCTCCGACGACGCGATCACGGCGACCACGGACGTCACCGTGAAGCGACACGACCCCTGACGATCACGGCCGGCGGCGGCAGGCCAACGCCACTGTGGAGGAGAAGGGTGCGCCTGGCAGGAGTCGACGGCGGACTCCTCAACGCCCCTCACCCAAGGGCATCAACGCCGGGTGAGCTATCACGCAGGACTCCGGAAGGTCACCGTCAACGCGGCCGATGAGGGGCTGCAGGCGCCGTTCGTCAACGTGTGCCGGCGGGGAGCCTGTCCATCGCGGCCGGCGACGACGGCATCAACGCCTCCAACGGCGACCACGTCATCGAGGGGCATGAGACGCCGACCCGAGTCCGACGTACGGCTCGCTCACAATCGCGGCGGCGGGTGGAGGCGCACGCATCCTCCGACGGCATCGACTCCAATGGCTCGCCTACGTCAAGGGGCGGGATCGTGGTGGTCTCGGCAGCCGGTCGATGGACGGCGCGGTGGACGCCAACGGTGAGAGCTACCGTGGGTGAGTTTCGCCGTCGGTGAGCGCGGGGGACACGCGACCGTCACGGATGCTTCCGGGTCGCAGGTGGCCTCGGTCAAGGTCGACTTCACGGCTGAGGCGATCACGTGGTGCTGGGGCTCACGGAGGTCAGCAGTACACGGTGGCGACGTCGTCGGGCGGCTCGGCCACGGGGACGGCCTCGGCGCTGTCGGCCGGGATGGGCGGCCCCATGGATGGTGGCCAGGGAGGACAGGGCAGCCAGGGCGGTCAACCCGGCGGCGGCCAGGGCCAGCAGTCCAGCATCCAGAACAGCAAGTCCAGCACCGCCCAGAGCAAACTGGACCCGTGGACACTGAGTCGCAGCGCAACGCTGCGGCCCCACACTCAAACACACACACATGCCTGCTGGCGACCGGTTCCTTCCAAGATCGAGCCCCTGTCCGTCAGGTCTGCGTCAGCTGCTGACGAGTCTGCTCACGGTGCTCCTCAATCCATGTGGCCACCGACGTTGGTAGGCCTTCGGCGTCACCGGCCGCCCAGGCCTGACAGAACCGTTCGATCATCTCGTCAACGACGTCAAGAACGTCATCGTCGTCGACATTGAGAGCCGCTTGAAGCCGTGCGAAGTGATCCCGGGAGATCTCCGAGAGTCGCGTTGTACCGAAGAAGGGGAGGCCCAGGTCTGCCTGTTGGGGGTAGACGGCCGTGCATACGAGGTCGTAGGCGGGAGAGAGCCGCGCTATCTTCCGATCCGGGTAGATGAGTGACCAGTTCTTGAGGTGGGCGTCCCCGTTCCCGACAAACAGGTTGAAAACCGTCCGGCGCACCATCTCCCGCAGCGAGGCATGATCCCGCCCGCTGTAGGCGATGGCGGCAACGGCCTCAACCGTGGAGCGGTACTTCCCCTCACCAAGACCGAAGCGTCCCAGCACCTGGGCGAAGTCCTCAATATGCACGCGCCCTTCGGCGGTCCGATCGAAGCGGCGCACCACGTAGGCCTCGTCCTCATCAGACGGCCATGCTCCTTCTCCCAGCTCATCCACCTGATTGCGGTGCCTCACGTGAACCTCGGGAACTTCGATACCGACCTCGCCTTCCAACCACATCACAGCGGCCTCGTTCGCCACGAGCCCCGGATAGTTCCCATCAGGTGTTTTCACGATCCAGCCGCCGTCTCGGCTATGGGCGGGAGTACCAGGCGGTCGCCCTCCTGGCGCATGGAGAACTTCAGCCCCATCCCCGCCAAGGAGAAGCGCAGGCGTGCGGAAGGTTTGGGCACGTTCACGAGCCCACCAGCCGCTGCCTCGAAACCCTCATCGATAGGCGCTCGATCGGGGACGACTCGAGCGGCTCCAGGCAGATCCGCCCCGATCCGCGTAAGGAGTGTCGATCTCACGGCTGGTGTCGACTCTCTGCTCACGAGCAACAGCCCCCTGAGGCGCCCCTCGGCAGTGAGATTGAGAACCACGCGGGCACCCAGTTGGTCGCCCGAGGCTGCTTGCGCGGGTGGTCCTCGAACCAGCGTCCCAGCACTGCGCGGTTCGGACGGTCCCGGTAGTCCCGGTCGAAGACGAACTTCGTGAAGGCGTCTCCTGCGATGGATCGCCCCAACATGCTCCCCGTGGAGGAGGACCGCGTAGACCGCTTCCATCATGACGCTTCACTTTCCTGCCAGTCCTCGTCGGCGATGTAGTCACCGAGCGGTGGGGTGTCCTCGTGCCCGTATGCGGCCCGCGCCTTGATGAAGTTGTCGAGGTAGCTGCGCAGCGCTCAGTTCTCGCCTCATAGCGTCGTCGTAGACCGGTTCTCCTGGAGGTCAGTGCAGGATCTGCTCGTCCAGAAGCAACGAGGCGAGATCGACTCACCATCCAGGAGAGAGAAGAGATCTCGACGATCCCTCGTCGAGATCACCTTGTTAGTCAGCGACAGAGGCTCCGTCCGGAAGAGCGGGAGGCCGGGACCAGGTCGGAGACCACACCGCGGCGTCGTCTCCCTCGAGTTGCGCAGCCAGCGTCTCCACTCGTTAGTGAGGCGCCCGAGTCAGGATCCACCGGTTCCAGGTTCCACATCGCAGCGATCACCTTGCTGTCGGAGCGAGTGGCTCGGAACACACGAAGATCAGGGACCTGCGGAAGGTTCGAGAGTGCCGCAGCATTGAGAAGTCTTTGGACCGACCCGACTCCTGACCAGGGACGAGACAGGCAGTCATATCGCGAAGGTCCGTCTGAGAGCCATTGATACCGAGGTCATCAGCGCCGACGCTCGTGCGCCAGAACCAGCGTCGAAGCAGTTCAAGATTACGGTCCTGAGCGTGCGGGAAGAAGGCGAAGAATCTTGCCAGAACCAGCAGTTGGAATCGAAACGGAAGGAACGTCATGATGGGGATACCGCACTGCTGGAGGAACAGCGCGGCATCCACAAGAGACCGCTCCGTTTCCAGATACGCCTCTTCCTGACTTTCATTGGGGAAATCACTGACAGCTCGACGACTCGGAGAGAATTCTCCATGAACGTCGCGAGTGATGTCCGTGTGACGTCGCACCAGGAGCGCCTGAACCACGACCTTGTCCGCCAAGACACCGAAATGGGTTCGTTCGTCAACATGCGCGGCGAGTACCCGCCGTCGTCAATCCCATCACTCGGACCACCGTGAATTGCATCGAAGATCTCCGCGGCGTTGAGCTTCTTACCCCGATTATTGATTCGGTCGAACACCTCCCGGAGAACTGCCTCATCAGCATCCTCCATGATCGTCGCAGGAACCGAGACATCAGCAAGCCTCCCGGTCACATCCTGGATATGCGAGGCATACTCCGTTCCATCAGGATTGTCTCTCAACCACGCCAGTGCACGTCCCAGATCGAACAGGTCTGGTAAAGGCACGATGAGTGATGCCCCTGAATCACGCACAGGACAACCTTCTGCTCTTCCAAGGAGTACCCCAGGGAGAACCTCGGATCGTGCGCACCTTCTGTCCATGACGTTGACGAGGCTGGTGATGCGTTGCTGACCATCCACCACCCACAGGGCATCCAGGATGCTGCCGGCTTCAATGTCAAGGGCACCGATCCTCAGATGTTCCGCCTCAGCCTCCCGCTTCCAAAGCAGAAGGCTGCCGATCGGATAGCCACGAAGCACGGAGTCAACGAGATTGAGGACATCCTGCTTCTCCCAGCGGAAGGAGCGCTGAAACCGCGGCACGCGCAGACGGCCGGATTTTCACCAGTGAGCGCAGTTGCGCAATGCTGTAGCTCTGGCTGCTGGAGACTGCCTGCGGTTCGCTCATACATCAATTATGCCGAACCGTGCCGACATCATCGATACGCCCTTAAGACCGCCCATCGCTCCTGACGGCGATCAGCACTCCACGACGTTGACGGCCAGGCCGCCGCGGGAGGTCTCCTTGTACGTGGCGAGTATGTCCTCGCCGGTCTGGCGCATCGTCTCGATAACGGTGTCGAGGCTGACGGCGTGCCGGCCCTCGCCCCACAGGGCCACACGGGCAGCGTTCTCCACCTGAGTGGGCGTCCCGCCCAGGGCCTCAGCCACGCTGGCGACCGCCATCGAGGAGGCCGATCCAACCTCCCCCTGGCAATCCACCTCGGCCCCGGCGATCGAGGCATTGGTCTTGATGAGCCCGCCCACGGCAGTGGCGACCAGCAGTCCAACTGCCAGCAGTCTGGTGGCGGTCAGCAGTCCGGCAACCAGAGCAACCAGAACAGCCAGTCCAGCACCGCCCAGAGCAGCTGGACCCGTGGAATTGAGGGGGCCGCAGCGCAACGCTGCAGCCCCCACCCCTGCACATCATCGTGCGGTCTCCTCTCGATGCATCAGTAGCCTCGCTTCAGCGAGACTCTGAAAGACGCGGATGCGGGCTCGTGAGCGCAGATGACATCAATCCCGTCCTCCACGCACTCCCTTGAGCCAGGCTCTTGATTCTCGCCATGCTCGAGCATCGGTCCGCGTCATGCGCTGAAAGGCCCTGAGCCCCAGAGGAGCACGTCCACCGAAGAGCCTCGGTCTTGACATCCATCACCGCATCGCCGGCATGAATAAGAGGGGGCTTGTTCTCCCGGTCAATGACAACCGCACAGTGCCCCTCAATATGTCCATCAAGCGCCACCAGACTCATGCTGTCGTTGAGCCTGAAAGAGGGGCGCGAACGCCACGTCTCCGACAAGGTGACAGGCTTCCACTGCGGTGCATGCGACCACTGGACAGGGTGAAGCCTGCGCACCATGTCCTTGCGCAGCGCGGGAATGATGAGGTCGACCTGAGCACGTGACACGTAGACGCTCGCCCAGCGGAAGTCTGCAATACCTCCCACATGATCGACATCGTGATGGGTCAGGACGATGCTCCTCACGTCGTGCGGATCGATGCCGAGTGCCTGAACCTGCGTGATCGCGGGTTCTGCGGGGTTGAGGGCGGGGCGGACTCTGCGCAGAAAGGTATCGCCCAAGCGATCGCGGGGATTGCGTAGGTCGGCTGATCCCAGACCTGCATCGACAAGAGTCCAGTACTTTCCCGTCTGTACCACAAGGCAGTGACATACGAGTGTCGCAGGGAGCGGTCAGACTTCCTCGACCATTCACAAGAAGTTGGCTCGGTGGGTGGAGGTGCCACAGTTGAGGTGATGAATCGTCATGACAACCAGGCTCCCCCTTCAGGCCGACCTCAAGGCAAGCGGATCGGCGACGTGGCTCGTGAGACAGGAATCGCAGCACACGTTCTACGGCACTGGGAGGATGAGGGGATCCTGAAGCCTGCGAGAGACTCCCTCGGGCACCGTCGTTATCGCCCTGAAGACCTCAGCTGGCCACGGCGGTGCGACGCGCACAGGAGGCGGGATTCACCCTGGAACAGATCAGGCGCTTCATCCGGAGCAAAGCGCACAGGAGCGCAGGCCCTGCTGAACGATCACCGGTCGGCGCTCTCCAACCAGCGCGAGCGGCTCACTCGCGCCATCGGTCTCGTCGACGGCGCCATGCGCACATCTCCCAGCCCCTCCTGCCCATACAGCGTGTGAAGGGGAAGCCGGTTACGAACGCGCGCACCACCCCACGACGGGGCGATCAAGCCCAGCGCGACCCTAGGAGCCACATGACACATTCAGATCATCATCACACGGATGCGCTCTGATATAACGCCTGGCCGTCCCGTCAGAAGCGATCTGAACAAGTCGTTGATGGACGGCTTCATCAGTCGGATCGAACCAACGACCATTGGCTTTCCGAATTGCGATGGCAGCCATCACATAATCGCCACGATAATAGTCCACCTCAAACGAGATCTCGCGACCGTCCGCCGCCCCGACCGTCAACACACCTCCCTCGGAATCCACGTCATAATCGTACGAGGAAATTTCTTGAAAAAATATCCGAGTGACCTTACCAAGCCGTCCGCGCTTCTCAACGTAATCAATTCCCGTCTCGACATACTCATTTTTCAGAGACATGATCATGAGATACGACAAAGATGACAGGAAGATGCCGCCGGCGAGGGACATCAGAGCCAACAAGAAGACCCAGGCAGTGTCTTCATATGAGAACAGAGAGGTACCCTGCGAATATATCCAGGCCTGAATAGAAAACCACAGACAGAACACCCCAACGACATTTAAAGCAATCCCTACGGGCGCTAGGATGATAACGGCAATTAACGGGAACCTCGGGGCTCGCACCTCACAGCACCCTCAGTGGAGACCGAGTATCGTTTCGAGTTTCTAGCCCCTAAATACACTCTCACCGCGGGGCCGACAGCAACAGCAATGGCTATAAGAATGTAGTTGAAGTTTCCCATGCGCTGACATCTCAGTTGTTTAGACTTACGTTCTGCACCGTACTCCGGAATAGTTGAGTCACACTCAAGGACCGCCCGACTGGCCGCGTCAATCCGTGTTGTCACACATAGAGATGCACTCCTCAGCACTCCACGACGTTGACGGCTAGGCCCCCGCGGGAGGTCTCCTTGTACTTGGCGAGCATGTCCTCGCCGGTCTGGCGCATCGTCTCGATGACGGTGTCGAGGCTGACGGCGTGCCGTCCCTCGCCCCACAGGGCCATGCGGGCGGCGTTGATGGCCTTGACGGCGGCCACCGCGTTGCGCTCGATGCATGGGATCTGGACGAGTCCGCCCACCGGGTCGCAGGTGAGCCCCAGGTTGTGCTCCATGGCGATCTCAGCGGCGTTCTCCACCTGGGCGGGCGTCCCGCCCAGGGCCTCGGCCAGGCCGGCGGCCGCCATCGAGGAGGCCGACCCGACCTCTCCCTGGCAGCCCACCTCGGCCCCCGCGATCGAGGCGTTGGTCTTGATGAGCCCGCCCACGGCGGTGGCGGCGAGCAGGAAGCGGCGGGCGCCGTCGTCGTCGGCCCCGGGATGAAGCGCTCGTAGTAGGCCAGGACCGCCGGGACGATGCCGGCCGCGCCGTTGGTGGGGCGGTGACGACGCGGCGCCCGGCGGCGTTCTCCTCGTTGACCGCGAGCGCGAACAGGTCCACCCAGTCCATGCCGCGCAGGGGTCGGCCATGGTGAAGGCAGCAGCCGGGCCACTGACTGGGCGCGCAGCCGCTCGTGGAGGGGCTTGGCGCGCCGGCGCACCCCGAGCCCTGCCGGGCAGGATGCCCTCGGCGTTCATGCCGGCTCGATGCAGGCGCGCATCGTGGCGCGCAGGCGGTCCAGGTAGGCTACGACCTCCTCCCGGCTGCGGGCGGAGAGCCTCGTTGGCCAGTGACGATGTCGGACACGCTCAGGCCCTCGCGCTCGCAGGTCGCCAGCATCGCGGCCGACGTGGTGAAGGGAAGGGCGCGGGGTGGCGTGGACCTGGGTGGCGGAGGCGGTCGCCAGGCCTCGATCGACGGCGACCCGGGGCGCTGACGTCCTCCATGACGAAGCCGCCGCCCACGGAGTAGTAGGTGCGGCGTAGGACCCTCGGCGCCGCTGGCGCAGTAGGCGGTCAGGGTCATGCCGTTGACGTGGTAGGGCAGGACGCGCCCGGGCAGGAAGTGGATGTCGGCGCTCGGGCTGAAGGGGATCAGCCGACGCCGTCGACCACCAGCCTCCGGCGGCCCCGACCTCCTCCATGAGGGACCTGCACACGACGGCGGGGACCGTCCGGGCCTCGTAGCCGGCCAGGCCCATGACGGCGCGCGCGGTCGGTGGCGTGCCCCGCGGGCTCTGTGGCACCGAGCGAGCCGTAGAGCCCTCGACGGTGACGCGGTGGGCTGCGGCAGGCCGGGCGCCGGGGGCAGGTGAGGCGCACTCGCCGTCGGATGCCCCGTGCCGCCCGGACGGACCGCCTCGGCCAGGGCACGGCTGAAGGCGCGGCCGGCACGCATGGGACCCACGGTGTGGGAGGAGGAGGCCGATGCCGATGCGCATGAGGTCGAAGACGCTCAGCGGGCGGGCGCCTGCTCGACGTCGATGGCCCGGCCAGCAGGGCGGCGGGCGTGGCCGAGTCCAGTGCCGTCGAGACGAGCGCGCTGCTCGGGCGACCGTCGGATGGCTCGGTGACCGCCGTGGTCGCAGAACCGGCTGCGGAATCGGACGGGCGTGTCGACGGATGAGAGGCTGCGGCGGGTCACGTCCCCACGATGCATGTCCCGCCGCCCGGGACCCAACCCGTGCCGGGACCTGGTCCGTCTCAGTCCGTGGGCGCACCAGCCACCAGGCGGCGTAGGGCGGGCACGGGCACGCGCCCCTCCCCGCCCCGTCCAGTGACGTGGACCCGAAGGGGACCGTGTCGGTCAGGACGTCGGTGGCCCCCATGACCCCGAGCCGGGCGAGCTGGTCGGCGCCACCGACCGCCACTGCGGCGTCACGTTGTACACGCCCACGAAGCTGCCGCGCGGGTGGTCGCGGTAGGTCACCAGCACCCCGGGTCGTCGACGTCCTGGACCTGGGGCGCACGGCGGCGTCGAGCCTGGGGCAGGCCGGCGCGCACCCTGCGCCATTCGCGCCAGGTCAGTGAAGACGCGCCCTCGACGGTGGAGCGGTCGCGCCGGTTGGCTCAGCCGGGCCTCGTCGAGGCGGGGCGCCCGGCCCAGCGCGAGTCGGCCTCGTGGCCGCCTCGGTGTCCCAGTTAGTCGTTGGGCTGGCGGTCTCGTCCCCGCTCCACGACGGGGATGCCGCCCCAGCCGTAGACGATGGCGTGGGCCATGCGCAGGGCGTGGATCCGCCCTCGCGCCAGGTCCACAGCGCCCGGCCTCGTGCTCGGGGGTCTCGCTCGGTGATGCCCTCCCAGGCCTCGGTGGCGGCCTGATCCCGATGAGTGAGGCGGCTGTCCCAGCGATGCGCCGGTCCCCGGTGGCCGGGTTGTGCTGGAAGACCAGGCCCGCGGCGTCGGAGGTGGGTACTCGCCGCTGTACCAGTCGGACAGGAAGGACCGGTGGTCGTAGCCGGACAGGCCCACGGCGGCCGCATCGTCGTCGTCGATGGCCCAGCCGATGTCGTCGCGGCAGCGGCAGGTGATCCAGGTGGCGGTGGTCGGCCTGACCGGCAGGTTCTGAGGGCCTCGACGGCCAGCGTCGTCGCGCGCGGCGAGCATGGACCAGACCTGGACCATGAGGGAGTTGTGGTAGGCCAGGTCGAGACCTTGCCGGTGTACTCTCGTCCCCTGGCCCGAGGTACTGGAGGAGCCTGCTGGGGCGACGATCGCCTCGGCCTTGAGGGCGAGGGCGGGGCAGGCGATGTGGCTCAGGGGCGCGCAGGACCTCGGTGATGGCATGGACCCTCGGGCTGGCCCTGGCAGTCGGTGCCCTTGCGCTTGATGGTGAAGGCGATGGCGTCCAGGCGCAGCACCTCGACACCCCCGGTTGGCCAGGTCCAGGACGATGCCGGCGAACTCGGCCATGACGTGGGGTTGCGCCAGTTGAGGTCCCACTGGAAGGAGTTGAAGGTGGTCCACACCCAACCGCCCACGCCGTCGTCCCAGGTGAAGTTGCCGGGGCGAAGTCGGGAAGACCTCCGGCAGGGTGCGCCTGTAGGCGTCGGGCCCGGTGCGGTCGGGGAAGATGAGGAAGTAGTCGCGGTAGCTGCTCGCCTGCGCGCGCTCGCAGCCGCCCACTGTGCTCGACGGCCACGTGGTTGAGGACGAGGTCCACCACCAGGGAGATGCCCCTCGGCGCGCAGCCGCCGGCCAGGTGCCTCGAGGTCCCCATGGTGCCCAGGTCCGGGCGCACGGTGCGGTAGTCGGCGACCGCGCAGCTGCTGTCGGAGTCGCCGGGGCGCGGGGTGAGCAGGGCATGAGGTGGAGGTAGGTGACGCCCAGCTGCGCAGGTAGTCGATGCGGTCCTCCACCGCCGCGCAGGGTGCCGGGCGAAGCGCTCGGTGTAGGCGGCGTAGCCGACGCGGCTGAAAGGCCCAGGTCGGGGTCGAGGGTGGGGCCAGGTCCAGGCGGCGCAGCCTGTACTCGCGCCCGCGTAGGCCCGGGCGGCCAGGGCCAGCAGGTTGAGGGCCTCCTCCTCGGCGGCGTCGCCGTAGAGGGTGGTGAGCCCGTCGAGGAGGTCGGGGTACCAGGCCTCGGCGCGCGTGAGGAAGATGTCCCGCTCGACGGCCTCAAGCGGGTCCAGGACATGGAAGACGATGTCGTTGAGGGAGGCGGGGAGTGGGACGGTGGCGCTCATGAATCCATGGTCCCCGATTCAACGCCGGCACGGTACTGATTTCTACCTCCCGTCGGCCGGGGCATCAGGACCCGACGGCGTCGTAGGACTCGCGGTGAGCCAGGATCTGGGCGGAGTGGGTGTGGATCCAGGTGCGCAGTGCGTCGATGGGCGCCTGGAGGCTGCGGCCCAGGTCGGTCAGCTCGTAGTCGACCCGTGGCGGCACACCCGGCAACTGGGTGCGCGTCACCAGGCCGTCGCGCTCCATGGATCGCAGCGTCTGGGTGAGGACCTTGGGCGTCACCCCGCCGACCCGCGAGCGCAGCTCGACCGAAACGGCTCGGTCCCTCGGCCAGGACCATCACCACCAGCGGAGTCCAGCGGTCGACGACGTGACGCAGCACCGTACGCGACGGGCAGGCGGGCGAGAGGATGTCGAAGTCGAAGACCGGCGCTTGGGTTCCCTCTCCGGCGGGAACCTCGCAGCATGGAGCGACCTCCCGAGGAGCCTACCTCCCGACTCTCCTGAGACAGCTCCATCGCGCTCTCCACGCTCGGTACCGGTGCGGTGAGCGGCGGCGGCGCTCTCGCACTGCTGACGCCGCCTCGAGCCGCCTCTCCGCCGCTCAGACATCAGCCCCTCAATCCGTGACACAACACACCCCTTAGTTACTTTGAGGTACTTAGTATCCAAAAGCATATCATCAAGTCATCGCGAGGTCGCCGGCACCCGGCGCGCTCGCCCTCAGACCACGCATCGCACCCACCTGGAAGGAAGACTCGCGAAGATCGCCGTCATCGGAGGGACTCGGGAATGGTTGGCTCGGCCACCGTCACCGAGGCCGCCGGCCGCAGCCACGAGGTCGTCTCCGCCTCGCGCTCGGGCCGTCACGCCGAGGGAGCCGCGCAGGACGTCACCACCCTGGCCGACACGCAGGCCGTCGTCGACCTCATCAACAACCCGACGCCACCGTCATCACGGTCTCCGCCGGCCGCGGGAGTCCGCCCAGCCCGTCATCGACGCCCACTGCGCCCTTATCGCGGCGGCCCCCACCGGCCGGACCATCGTCGTCGGCGGCGCCGGCTCCCCTGCTCACCCCCGACGGCACCCTGCCTGGTGGACACCCCCGGATTCCCTGAGGAGTATAAGCCTGGAGGCCCAGGCCTTCACCGAGATCCCTCGACCTCTCACCGCGAGGCCGGCAGCACCCTGACCTGGACCTTCCTCTCCCCGCCCCGGAGTTCACCGACAAGCCGTGCACCGGCACCCACACCGAGGGCACCGACCAGCCCGCGGGCAGTGAGATCTCTCGTGGCTCGACTCCCTGCCGTCGCCCTGGTGGACGAGGCCGAGAAGGACGCGACACCGCGGCCACCGCTGGACCATCGCCAACGCCTGAGACCGCGGGGACGCGCTCCCACAGGAGCGCCGGGCTTGGTCAAACCACGTCGGTTCGACCGAGCCCGGTCGCTCGTCGCTTTCAGACGACGACGCCGGCACGGGTTTGTGCCGGCGTCGCGCCCATTCTCAGTGGCGGCTGAACTTTCTCGCGAAGCGCCTCGATACGGCGCTCCCGGTTCTCCTTGCGCTCCTGACGCTTCTCCTCACGCATCGCCCGACGCGCCGCCTCAGCGGCCTCCTCGGCGGCAGCGTTCTGCGCCTCGAGCTCAGCAAGGACCTCATCGAGGGGACGACGCACGATCGAGCCCCCGAGCTCGGCCACGGCCGCGTCCAGGGGAGCGGTGCTGCCGTCCTCATCGGTCTGGGCGATGATGGCGTTGGATCCCGGCGTCATCAGGTTGGCGAAAGTGCTCACGGCGAGATCCCCGACCTCCGCCCGAGAGACGTCAACCGCAGCGCCGGTGGCCGCACCGACTCCCAGCCCCAGCAGCATCCCGATCGGACCTCCCAGGGCCCCGACAAGAACACCGATGAGCGAGCCGGTCCCCAGTCCCAGACCGGCGTGACCGTCCTCCCCCTCGGGGATCGTCAGCCGACCATCGGCGTCGCACTCGACCAGGACGGCGCTGACAACTCCCAGACGCTCGGAACCGGCACTGATCTTGCTGAAGGCCTCGTAGGTCTTGGACTTCTCCGGATAGACGATGGCGGCGATGTACTCAGTCATGTGATGAGTCCCCCTTCATAGGTAATGCGATCTGTCGAACCCACATTCGGGCTGCGGAACACGGTAGTACTGTCTCCAACCTGCACGCGTGCAAACTCGATGAAGTGATTGTCACCATAAGAGACTGGGTGTCAGATAGCAGGCACCTGTCAGGTTTCTGGCACGTTCACCGGCAGACGTTGACGGCTGCGCAACACCCACGGGCGCCACGGCATCAGACAGTATCAGACGGCACCGAAAGGTGCTGGAACCGCTGCACGCTCACCGCTGCTCAAACACGCGGCGCGCCCAGATGGCCACCGGCGACCGAGGACGCGCGCCAGACCAGCACAGCACGCCATCGCCCTGACCATCGCCGGCTCCGAGGCCTCGGGTGGCGCCGGCGCCCAGACCGACCTCAAGACCTTCCACACCCTCGGCGTCTTCGGCTGCACGGCCCTGACCTGCATCGTCTCCATGGACCCCAAGGACGGCTGGAACCACCGCTTCGTGCCGGTGGATCCCCGGCGTCATCGCCGACCAGATCGAGACCTGCGCCGCCGTCCACTCGCGCGTCGACGCCGTCAAGATCGGCATGCTGCACGGCACCACCATCGACGTCGTCGAGCAGGCCCTGGAGACCTACGACTTCCCCACCGTGGTGCCTCGACCCGGTCCTCATCTGCAAGGGCCAGGAGTTCGGGGCGCCTCGAGGTGGACAACGCCCTGCGCACCAAGATCCTGCCGCGCGCCACGATGACCACCCCCAACCCTTTCGAGAGGCCGCCACGCTGGCGGGCATGGAGGAGATCACCACCGTCGAGCACCTAAGGACGCCGCCAAGCGCATCCACGACCAGGGCGTCCCCAATGTCCTGGCCAAGGCCGGCCCGTCGTTGGGCACCGGCACCGCCCTGACGTCTCTCACGACGGCACCACCCTGGAGGTCCCTCGAGGCTGAGGCCGTGGGCACCGAGCGCGTCCACGGTGCCGGCTGTACCCTGCCGCCGCGGTGACCGCCGAGCTCGCCAAGCGGGCGCCGCCCCGCTTGAGGCCGCCGTCACCGCCAAGGAGGTCGTCCTCCTCCATCCGGCACGGGCTGCGCGGCAACATGCCCTTCCTCTACGTCTACCAGGGCGAGTACCGGCCGGCCTGAGGCCTCGCCACCGAGGCACCCCTCGGTTCCTCACCAATCCTCCCGCCTCACCATCCGCCGCCGACGGTCTCCAGCCCGTCGGCGGCGGACTTTCACCATCGGTAGATAGATTATCTAGTAACTATGTAGTCTATAAACCATGGACTCATCAGCAGCACGCCTCCCGCGCGGATTCCTGAACCCCGCCTGCCTCACCGCTGGCCGAGCACGCCGACTACGGACCGTCCCTGACACAGCGGCTCGCCTCGCCGGGCTGGATGAGGTGCCCGGCGGCACGCTCTCACCCGGCTCATGCGCCTGGAGAAGCGCGGGCCCTGCCGCGGTCTCCTGGCGCCCCTCCACCTCCGGGCCCGCCCGCAGCACTACGAGCCCGACCGACGCCGGACACACGGAGCCCCGCCGCACGACGGGCCGAGTGGCGAACCTTCTCCACGGCGGTCGGCGCCTCATCGAGGGCCGGAAGGCACGCACGGAGGCCCCTGCGCGAGCCGGGCCCTGAGGAAGCCAGGAGCCGGTGCCGACACGACGGCCGACTGGTACCGACGCTTCGAGGCGGAGCCTCGCCTCCCTGCGGCCTGCCGACCTCCGAGGTCGAGCGCACGGCCACCTCAACCCGGGCCGAGGCCGAGGCGGCCGGAGAGACACCCGGCGACCTGTACGGTCCGGCAGTCCTCTACGCCCGCGAGGTCGCCTCTGCACTGGCGGGACTACCAGGCTGACGTACCCGCTCCCCGCCCCGCACAACTCGTCACCCCACGCTCACCGCCGGCCCCGGCGCCACCAGCCCCACCACCGCATCTGCCAAGACTTCGCCCGCAACCCCGTGGTCCTGCGCCTGACGGATGTCTCCGCGCGCCGCGGCAGGCGCACCGTCCCTGTCCGGCATCAACCTCACCCATCCACTGGGCGAGGTCGTCGCCGTCGTCGGGGCCAACGGCGCGGCAAGTCGACCCTGCTCAGCCTCTGCGCAGGCCTGCTGCGCACAAGCGGTGGGAGCATCGAGAGACGCCGAGCCTCGGCCACGCGCCCCAGCCTCGACTCCTTGGCACCACTGCTGACGGTGGACGAGCACCTCCGGCTCTTCGGGGCGGCTCGCAGGATCCGGCAAGGCTGCTCCGTCTCAACCGGCCACCGCCTCACCCGCTTGGGCTGACCGCCTGCGGAGACCAGACCGCCGGGACGCCTCGGGCGGGACCCAGCAGTAGTTTCAACGTGGCTCTCGCCCGCCTCGACGCACCCTGATCTGCTCCTGCTGGATGAGTCCCTCACCAGGGCCTGGACGCCCCGCCTACGAGGACCCAGGGCCCTCATCTCAGCCTGGCGCGCTCGGGCGCAGGCGTCCCTGCTGGTCACCCACCTGCTACGGGACGTCGACCTGGTCGACCGCGTCGTCGAGCCTGCCGGCCCCTGCAGGAGAACGCAGGCCGGACAATCCGCCGAATGCCCCGACGGGCACAGCGAAAGGAGTCCGCATGAGCACATCGCCCGACCCACCCACGGCGCAGACCGAGTGGACCGCGCCGACGGCACCCGGTCCGGTCAACGGCCGCGACCACGGGCCTGGTCGCGCTCATCACCCCTGCGTGAGCCTCGCCCGACGGCGCGGGCGCCCCTCGCGCTGGCGACCCTGCTGCCGCTCGACCTTCTCACCTGGTGCGCCTGAGACGCACTGGACCGCCATCCGGCTCCCCGTCGATCGGGCCTGGGCTGGGCGACGGCAACGCTTGCGCTGTCTCACGCAGGTCTCGTCCCGCCCAGTGGACCGCCGCCTCGCTGTGAGCGGGCCCGCCCAAAGCACTACTGCTGGGCCGCGCACCGCGGTGCTCGGGCCTCGGGTGACCATTGGCCTGCTCTCACACCGGGGCCTCGTGCTGGCCACGATCGGCGACCACCACCCACCCGAGCGCCGTGCCGGTCATGCTGCTGCTGACCGCCACCGTCGCCACTCCCCTCAGGCTCCCTGGCCGCCGCCCTGGTTCCACGGGACCTGAGGGGGCCTTCTGCTGCTGTCGGTCATGGCGGTGCAGGTACCGGTGGATCCTTCCGAGGGCTGGACCCGCGTCCTACCGCTGTGGTCGACCCGAGAACTGGCGAGCGTCGTCGTGGAGAACCTGGGGCCGGATACCAGCGCCTACTCTGCACCGCGGGCTGGCGCATGGCGCAGCCATGCGCTGCCTGCTGACGGCGGCGAGCCTGGGCCGTGGGCGTCCTGCGCCTGCGCACGACCCGCCTCCCAACTCCTGCTCGCGGGTGACACCAACACGGCCGTCGACCGGATTTGTACGCACGATCGAAGACAACCGGCGACCTCTACTGACGTCTGGCCAGACTTCTAAGCCGTCTTCTCCTGTCGAGGATCGCCAAGAAATGTTGGAGGGTAATGAAGATGTGCGCCACGATGACCCGCTGATTGAACAGTGAAGCACGAATGACGAAAGGTATGTTTCGGTAATCAGGAGATCGTTTATCGGGGGCGAAGTGCACGAACTGCTCGGTCACCGAAAAGTCACGAATCGCAACCCTACGGAATAGCACCTTCTGAATCCATAAGAACTGCTGTCAATAATCACCATTCCTGTGATCGTGAGACTCGAAATCGATTCAGCATGACTCGCCACATGGAAATCATCGATTCAAGCGCTGGAACCCATGCGATAATACCTACGATCACGATCCACACTCGGGTCCCAGCCGCCTTTGCAGGGCGATAAGTAGCGAACACCCACCACGATAAGAAGAACCCCAACGAAGACACCCACGGTCGTCGCCCTTCAATATAAATGGGGGCCGTCTCGAGTGCCCCTTACATCGTCGATACTCCACCCTTCACGCCATAAATCATGCCAGTTCACAGCATTTCTCCGTCACGCTCTGAACTCCTCGCCCGCCCCCAACAAACGAAGTAGGCAAGTTCATAATGCATTGTCAAATCCGTATACTCAAAGGCAGATCCGGATACTTTTCGAATAATGCGCCCTGCTACTTGCATAAAAATCTTTCGACGTTGAATCCAATGTAAGAATACGCACCATTCTATCAACCCTGTTCGGATCCATAAAAAGGTTTTTCGCCCAATCTGGATAGCGTCGAGCCGAAGCAAGCATGATATTGAATTTATCAATATCCCCAACGGAATTCAGTAAGGGAGCGAACTTTTGTGGGCGCACAGAACTGGAGAGCACCGAAACGGCAGAAGTTTGCTCTATTTACCGATAGCCAGCAACAACCTCCCATACCCCATACGTCTCCCTTGAAACTTGCGTATGAGTCCCTCCAAGCGCGAAGATCCTTCCATGTCACCTCCAACACCCGATCCCCGAGCCCTGGTGCATTCCTTCAGCGGACAGGTCGATGTCTCCTGGATACTGCTTGCGCCTCCTACGCTTCCACCAATAGTAAACTACAGTCCCAAACAAACAGACACCTATTCCCATGAAAATGGCGATAGGGACTACCGCAGGTGTACCGTCCACTGGGTCGGTGTACATCAGTGCTACAAGTCCGAATGTGAAAGTGAACGTCCACGCCAGTTCAACCAGGACCGACGACATCAATGGGTCAAACTTTTTGTCAGCAAGTACCCTCACGCCCCGCTCGATCCGAACTACCGCTGGAACCAGCACCTGATAGTTAAACATTCTGTCTGAAAAATAAACATTGACGCTTGCACACACACCGCTGGTGAATATCAGCACACACGAAAGATATCTCGCCAGCACGCTATCGTTCGCACCATTCAAGCAGACAAAGTACACGAACGTTGCGGCCACACTGGCCACTGGACAACAAACCACCACGTAACCAACTTCACCTGAACAAAACTAGCAACCCTTTCCACCTCAACCGAAGCAGGAGTGCATGAATTAGAGATGCTCACCTACACCAAGCTCCCTATCTACATCCTCGGAGATACGGGTAGATGCTGCAATTCTGCTTCTCCTATGACGAGGGATCGTGCAAATGCGGTGCTGAGAGAATGTTTGCAATTAGGCTGACTCGGCCTGGGGACGACAATAAAGCACGCGCCCATGCTGGGTCAATCCATGCAGTCCGAATAAATGCATGCATGGCGTCAATGTCGGCAACAGGAGTCTGCGAGTATTCCGAAGTTCTGCAGGCGCTCCCTCGAGTACAGTTTCGGTTCTCGGTTCCGAAAGCGACGAATCTGTTTTTGTGCTGATCGCACCCCAAAGGTCCGTAAACTCACCCATGTTACTTCTTCGCCCTCCCACCCACGTATTAATCTCCTCCCACGATACCTCAACGACTCGATCAGCAACACGTTGCCGAATCCCGTGAGGAGTCGCCTCAATGTCTCCAGGAAACCGTCTACGCCTATGCCTCATCCAAGCATAATGTGTGCCCCGAATGATGCAAACTAGCGCCACAGCAAGCAGTAGCGCAAGTGCCACATGTGTGATAGGAAGATCATCTGCTTCTCCTTCGGTTCCGATCATTATCAGCAAAGGTCCAAAAGCAGCCGATGCACACAACAGCCAAAACATAATGAAGGGCAGCAGTGGATCGAAAGATCTGTCCGCGACCAGCCTCACGCCCTGGTGTTCCTCAACTATTTCAGGAACTAACACGGAGTAACCCATTAATCGAAATGAGTGCAAGGTGTATATAGACACATTCCAAAAGAAGCCAGAACAAGAGCACCGTGCCCGAAGATCAATCCAATAGATCCATGTGCTATATCATCGACCGACCACATGGCGAGCAGGAAGCCGACACCGATCACCGGCCACATCAGAGCCAACAACCAACCTGCAGCACCACGAGGATCGTATCTACTGACACGCACGGTTTCTCGCATGCTCATTGATGAATCATTCACGGAGTTCGACTCACTAACTAACGAGGAGGGTTATTCACAGACTCGAGCGCACAACTTCTGAACAGTGGAAACATGAACCTTTCGCCTGGTCTGTGAAATATGCCTCAAGAGATACGTAGAGTCTTCAGTCAAAGTCATCCACACGACGGCATGAGCACCGAGGAGATGTGGCACTCAGAACGAGAACCGCAGTTCATTTTCCTGACGCTTTTTGAACATCCTTTGTCCATTTGCTTTTGCTAAATCATGAACCTTTGATAAATCTCGGCCTACGTCATCCGAGATGAAATCGGGAACGACAGCGTCAGTACCTTCTGCGGCAACATGTGCCACACCCTTATTGTCCTCGAACAACGAGTCTACTGCCGCGTCTGTAAACGTCGACGCCGCATACGACGATGCCGCAACCGCAGTGAATCCAACCACGGCGCCGACATCTGTCCCGGGCCCGGTATAACGGAGCCGACTGCACCTCCAGTCGCAACTCCTGCGCTGCTGCGGCAAGGTTAGAGGTCCAAGCCTGCTCATCAGATTCTCCTTCCTGTTTATCAGCCCATATCCCAATTCCAGTGCCCACGACGGTTAGACCTGCGCCAAGACCTTTAACGGCCGCAGCAACTTTGGTTCCCTTACCGAAAGCCACCTAGTTCTTTGACTTGGATAACATACTGTTACCCTTCATTTCGAGTTCTCTAGCATAGTTGAGAGATTTATTAGCCGCACGAGCATTAGTTGAATTGAGTGCCCCTGAAGGCAGCGTCGATATGATGCCCGAAAGAATATCTCCAGCCATATCGATGAGACGCATCCTTCTTTAGAAAAGAAGTTCCTCGAGTACACCGTCCATATTGCTGAGCGCCACTGCGAGCAAAGTTTGCTACGATATTAAAAATCTGACATCCATCCTTCATTCGATCAACATCGCTGGGAGCTAACGATTCACGAAGATCTTGCCGCCCAGTCGCAAGTGTTAAATTTGCCGCGAACATACGTCCGGATAGATCTAGAGTATAGTGCAAATTTTTCTTCGCATCCGATGAGTCTTTTCGGTTCCTGCACCACCGTTCCACTGACCACAAGGGCACCTGCCATAGCATCACTTCTGACGCATTCCGCCTCAGTCCTCACTGAAGAGAGAATCGATGCACAGGTAGTGAGTGCCGTCGCGATGGCGGTGATACGGGTCGACAAGGAGTCGCTAACATCCACCGCGCCACCCAACCAACTTACAATCGCTTCGACGGTTTCTGCCTTGCCATTCCGAACTGATGCTTGTCCTGGCTGAGGAGAATTTATCTCCAGACGCACTTACCGCCGGTTCCAACGAAGAAGTCAACCAGTCGGCTAAACTAGTGATCTGTTCTGGCTTTCCTTCAACTTTCGTCTCAATCGCCACCGTTTACTCCTTTCCCCACGTCAAGGCTTGGGCGCCGTCGCTGACTTGCTGGTCTGTCGCCGAAAAACTGTCTACGGTTCCACGTAATTTGTTGGAGAAACCATCAATTCCGCTACTTATCTCATCTGTATACCCAGTCACCTCTAAGAGCGCCCCCGTTATCGCGTCAGATACATCCCCTGCGTCAACTTCTGCGGGACCACCACCGCGACATGCGCTGATTAAATCTTGGGCAACCGTCAGGCCCGAGATAGCCGACTCGGCTGTACCGCTATCGATCTTTACTGTTCCACTCATCGCCGGTCCTCCGGAATTCTGACGTCCTGAAGAATAATGTCGTAGCGTTGCAGATCCTGCGCCTGCTGAAGAGCGTCCCAGTCCAACAGCGCCCAGTGAACATCACCGGCCAGGTCGATCAATCGATCCAGAGCCGTATAAACCAGAGCGCCACCCGGCCGTCATCCAGATTCCTGCAGGCCAGATGGTTGATCCCATCGTCGCCAGGGGTCAGGGCACGTAGACGACGGGAGGCATCGGCGCCCCGCCTTCGCTCGCCCGCCAGAGGAGCCCCAGCCTCCTGGGCGGGGCACCTGCCCTGAGGACCAGTCAGCCGTGGCTGATCACTCGGGCCTCAGAAGGTAGTAGTCACGAACCATGAGGCAACGCTATTCAACCGAAAGGTTGTGTTGCAAGAGGTACGGGCAGGTTTTCTACAGGGTCTCCTTGAGATGCTCACGGCGCTCACGTCCAACCCAAACCCGCGCACCACGCCGTCGACCATGCCCCTCTCGGCCCGGGAGCCGGGCTCATGATCTGGTCCGCCCCTGCTCCGCCCGGAGTGGCCGGTCTACTGCAGGCGGGCTCGGGGGTGACGTCGCGCGCCATGCGTTGGCGAAGCGCGACACGCGCCCTGGAAGGCCACCGGGATGGTGCGGGTCTGCCCGTTACGGTGCTTGGCCACGATGATGCCGAACCTCGCCGGGCGCTCCTCGTTGTTGTAGTACTCCGGACGGTGCAGCAGGATGATGATGTCCGCGTCTCGCTCCAGTGACCCGGACTCACGCAGGTCGCTCATCTGGGGCTTAGCTGCCGGTGCGCTGCTCGGGACCGTGGTTGAAATTTCTGGGCCACGGCGATCACCGGGATCCCCGACCCTTGGCCAGCAGCCTTGAGGGAGCGGGAGAACTCGGAGACCTCCTCGCTGGCGCGACTGACGCGCTCTGCCCGAGTTTCCTCATGAGACCTGGAGGTAGTCGATGACCATGAGCCCCAGGCTGCTGCCATGCTCATGCGCAGCGCCTTGGAGCGGATCTCCGGCATGGTGAGGTTGGGAGAGTCGTCGATGAACAGCGGCGTTGGAGACGGGGTTGTAGGTCATACGGCGACGTCGGTCCAGTCGCGGTCCTCCATCTGGCGTGAGCCGGCAGCCTTGTCGGCGTCCACGCTGGACTCGGCGGCCAGGATGCGCATCATGAGCCCATACGCCCCATCTCCAGGGAGAAGTAGCAGCCTGGTGATGCCGTGGTGGATCGACGCCGAGCGGCAGAAGTCCACGGCGAGCGTGGACTTGCCCATGGCGGGGCGCGCGGCCACGATGATCATCTGGCCGGGGTGGAGTCGCCGGTGAGCCTCGTCGAGCTCGATGAAGTCGGTGGGCACCCCGGTCAGCGCCCCGTTGTCCCGGTTCTGGGCGGCCCTGATCTCCAGGTTGGCCTCCCCCTAGGAGCCTCGGAGACGGCGACGTAGTCCTCCTTCTCCCTCGTGATGGGCCACCGAGTAGACCTCGGCCTCGGCCAGGGTGACGAGTCTCGGCGATGTCGCCGGCGTCGGTGGAGTACCCCAGCCTGGGTGATGCGGGTGCCGGCCTGACCAGGCCGCGCATGAGCGCCTTGTCCTGACGATGCGGGCGTAGTAGCCGGCGTTGGCGGCCGTGGGGACGGTGGCGCAGAGTGGCCAGGTAGGGCGCGCCACCGATGCGTTCGAGCCTCGCCGCGCTTGGAGAGTCTCGTCGGCGACGATGAGCGGGTCGGCGGGCTCGGAGCGGTTGTAGACCTCGACGATCGCGTCGAAGATCGACCTCGTGGGCCGAGCGGTAGAACCTGGCCGCGCAGGACGTCGATGACGTCGGTGATGGCCTCCTGCTCAGGAGCATGCCGCCGAGCGTGGGCCATCTCGGCCTCGAGGTCCTGGGGGCGGAGGCGGTCGAAGGCGGAGCCTGTCGGCGCGGACGCTTCCGCCGTCGGCGCCGCCCGGAGCCGGCCTGAGCGCCCATGCCGTTGTCCATCCGGCCACCTTTCCGCACTGTCACGCCGGTTGGTCCCGGCTCATCCTCGTTGCTCCCGACGACGGCCCGCCGCGTCAGGAGGACGCCTGCCCGCGTGGAGCGCGCGCGTGACCATAACGCCATCGGGCAGGCCCCCTGCAAACTCTCAGTTCACCCGCCTTTGGGGATATCCGCACCACCGCTGTGGGAAGACCCCAGAGCCTGGGACAGAGGGCGGATACACTGTGGACACAGATGGGTGCACCTGTCGCCAGCACTCCGACGCTGGGCGACCTTTCGTTGGCATGACAGCTGATACGACGGTTCAGGGTTTCCCATAGGCTCTTCCCACGACATCACAATATGATCTGTGGACAAGTGGGTAAACCTGTGACAAACATCACGTCTGACTTGAGGTCCACACTGTTTGTGGCTCCCCCACAGGGGTGGTCCGCGCTGGTTATCCCCAGACCCCACCGTCTCGGCCAAGCAACGGCTTCATCAGGCACATCTCCAGCAAATATTCAGCCTTCTAGTATTTTTCTTGGGGTCGAATAGTTGTGCGATCTCCCAGGAAAATTCGGGCGATCAGTATGCTCAGTTACGTCCACGTCACACCCCCTTTGCGACCTCATCCTCAACCTCATTCTCAGCCTGCCCGTGAGGACTGCCGAGGCGCTGATGATCTGACGCGGTCCCTGGTCCACAATGGAGGCCGTGCCCCACACCAGCGAAACTCCGCCTCCACCGGCCTCAACCGCCAGGTCCTGTCCCTGGCCGTGCCGGCACTGGGCGCCCTCATCGCCGAACCGCTTTTCGTCCTGGCGGACTCGGCAATGGTCGGCCACCTCGGCGCGGTGAGCCTGGCGGGCCTGTCACTGGCCTCAACGATCCTGACAACGACGGTGGGTCTGTTCGTCTTCCTGGCCTGCCGCCACCACGGCGACAGACAGCGAGACTGTTCCGGGGCCGGCCGGCGCACCGAGGGGCCTGCAGGGGCCGGCGTCGACGGAATGTGGCTGGCGCTCCTGCTGGGTCTGGGAGCGGGGCCTCCTGGACTGGCTGCCCCCGCTGACCGTGGCGATGGGTGCCGATGGTGCGGTGGCTCAGGCGGCCGTGGCCTACTTACGCGCCTCCTGCCCAGGACTGCCCGGCATGTTCGTCGTCCTGGCGGCCACCGGCGTGCTGCGCGGCCTGCTGGATACGCGCACGCCCTTCGTCGGCCACGGGTGGGGCGGTCTTCAACATCGTCGTCAACGCGATCCCGCTCTACGGCGTCGGAATGGGGATCGCGGGCCTGGGCGCCGGCACCGCGATCGCGCAGACGGCCGCGGCGCTGGCGCTGGCCGGTCCGATCGCCCGGGAGGCCCGAGCCGCCGGCGTGGGCCTGCTCCCGCCGTGAGGGCCTGGGGCTCTCTCTGGGCAGTGGAACGCCGCTGCTCATCCGCTCACTGAGCCTCCGGGTGGCGATCCTGGCCACCGTGTGGGCGGCGACGGCGCTCGGGGAGGTGTCGCTGGCCGCCCACCAGGTGGTCAACGCCCCCAGGACCTTCGCGGCCTTCGCCCTGGATGCGCTGGCCGTGGCGGCGCAGGCCCTGATCGGCACCGCCCTGGGACAAGCGGCAGAGGGAGGACGCGGACTCGGCTGTACCTGACGCTGAGGCCCTCACCGAGGAGGAGGCTGGACTGCTGCGGCGACCGCTGGCTGGTCCATTGACGAGCTCTCCCGAGCGGATGCTGGCCTGGGGCGCCGGACAGGTGCGCTCATCGACGCTCATGGCGGTGGGCGCCGCCTGGTTGCCCCGTGCCTTCACCTCCGACGCGGGCGTCATCGCGGCCGCGACCCCGACACTCCTGGTCGCGGCGAGCGCGCAGCCACTCGCCGGAGTCGTCTTCCTGCTCGACGGTGTGCTCATGGGCGCCGGTGACGGCCGCTACCCTGGCCCGAGCGGGTCTGGTGACGCTGGTGCCCCACGTGCCCGCTCGCGCTGCTCATCGGGGCGGCGTGCTGCCGGGGTCTGACGGGGCGACGTCGGGTCTGGTGCTGCCGTGGGCTCGCCTTCGCTTGGCTCTCGCGACCGCCCGCGGCGCCACCACCTACCTGCAGGCCCGCGGCACCGCCTGGCAGCCACTGATCGGTCCCTCACCGCGTTCGCCGCACCACCCTGTCCCCGCCCTGTCGCTGCGTTCGTACCTTATGTCGCGCGTTCGAGAGGTAGAGGGTACGAACGCACGCTCTACCCTACGAACCGGACAGCCGCTAGCGACACGCCGTCGGGCCGGAGTCCCCGCGCGGAGGACCCGACCCGACGGCTGAAGGATGCCCGGCGCTCAGCGCGCGGGAACGACGTTGACCTCGAGGGGCCACGACGTCGGCGTGCAGGCGCACGGAGGCGCTGTGACGGCCGGTCGACTTTGATCGGCGGCACGACCTGATCTTGCGGCGGTCGACGGCGGGCTGCCGGGCGGCCTTGACGGCGTCGGCCAGGGTCGCGGTGGTCACGGCGCCGAAGAGGCGCGTTGTCACCGGCAGTGGCGGAGACGGTCGACGACGTTCTCCTGCAGCCAGGCGCGAGCGGTCTGGGCGTGCTCGAGGGACCTCGATGGAGCGCTTGCGGCGCGCCTCGGCCATCTGGTCGATCTGGCGCTGGGCGCCTTGGGTCCACGGGGTGGCGAGCTTTACGGGCAGGAGGTGAGTTACAGGGCGTAGCCGTCCTGACCTCCACGACCCTCGCTGGCGGGAGCTGAGGTGCGAGACGTCGTGCGGAGAATGAGCTTGGTGGTCATTGCGCGCCTCCGATCAGCGAGCCGAGACCGAGTAGGCAGCAGAGCCATCTCGCGGGCGTTCTTCACGGCCTTGGCGATCTTGCGCTGCTCCTGGACGGAGACGCCGGTGACGCGACGGCGCGGATCTTGCCGCGGTCGGAGATGAACTTCCGCAGCGTGGCGGTGTCCTTGTAGTCGATAGTGCTGACCTTTGATGGCCTTGACGGGGCTGACCTCTTCTTCGGCTTTGCGAAGTTGGGGCTTCGCCATGGTGGTACTCCTTGGTCTGAGCGCCTGGGCGCTCTACGAGATGAAAAGTGTTGTGTGGAGGGAACGGGTCGACGTCGTGGCGACCTTTTAGAACGGGGGCTCGTCACCGAAGGAGGTGGAGCCGCCCGTGGCCCACGGGTCGTCCGCAGGCGCCGCCGGCGGGGGCGTTGTAACCGACTGGCCCTGCCGCCGAAGCCGCCACCGCCGTTGTAGCCAGCCCCTGCTGGGGCCACCCTGGTTGTATCCGCCCTGACCGCTCTGCGGTCGCCGAAGCCACCACCTGGGGGCCGCCCTGACCTCCGCCGAAGCCACTCCTGCCGCCACCGCGGCTGGCGGGTGACCTGGGCCTTGGCGTAGCGCAGGAGGGGCCGATCTCATCGACCTGCATCTCCACCACCCGTGCGGTTTCTCGCCCTCACGGGTGGTGAAGGAGCGCTGGACCAGCCGGCCCTGGACGATGACGCGCGTGCCCTTGGTCAGCGACTCGGCCACGTTCTCCGCGGCGTCGCGCCAGATCGAGCAGCGCATGAACAGGGTCTCCCGTCCTTCCACCTCACCGGCCTGGCGGTCGAAGGTGCGGCGGCGTGAGGCGACCGTGAGGAGGCCACCGCTGCCCCCGGAGGGCGTGAAGCGCATCTCGGGGTCCGCGGTGAGGTTCCCGACGACGGTGATGATGGTGTCTCCGGCCATGGCGTTGTCTCCGTTCGGTAGAGGCTCAGGCCTCGGACGCAGCAGCTTGGTGCGCGAGAACGGTCTCGTTGAGGCCGAGCTGGCGGTCGAGCTCCTGGGCGATCTCGGGCGTGGTGGTCATGTCCACGACGACGTAGTAGCTCTCGGACTTCTTCTTGATGTCGTAGGCCAGCCGGCGCTGCCCCAGATGTCGACCTTGTCCACGGTGCCCCTGTTGCTGGGGACGACCTGCAGCAGCTTCTCGAGCGTCGCGTTGGCGGTGCGCTCGTCCGTCTCGGGGTCGAGGATGATCATGATCTCCGTAGTGACGCATGCTTGGTACCCACCTCCTCTGGTCTCGTGGCGGTCACGGTCCTTCCGTGACAGGAGGGTGATGCGTGCGGCGCACCATCCGGCGGAAACAGGCTTCACCCGCCTTCCGCCCGACGGCGCAGCCAGTTCGCCACATTACCGGACACACCCATCGGCCCTGGAAGCGAGATGGTGGGCCGACGACGTGCCGTGCAACACGTCGTCGGCCCACCGTCAGGTGTCCCCTGGCGGAGGACGGTTCAGCCGCCGCCGGGCGACGTGGGCGCTAACTGACACCGCCCTGGTTGTTGCGGTTGTTGTTGCTGCGTCGCCGGGCCACCCCGCCGCCAGGTCTCCACCGCCGCCGAGCTCTCCACCGTCTGCCGCTGGTTTCCATTGCTGCCGCCGGGGTCTCCACCGCCGCCTAGGCTCCACCGTTGCCGCCTTGGTTTCCGTATTGTTGCTGCCGTGGTCTCCACCGCCGCTGGGCTCTCCACCGTTGCCGCCTGGCTTCCCATCCGAGTCATCAGTGGGTTCCCGGGTCGGTCGGTCTTCTGCCCCTCAGGCTGAGGGTGCCCTGCGGCGTCGGCTTTCCGGTGGTGGGCTGCGGCGTGGGGGCCGCAGTCGCCTCGGGAGGAGCAGTGGGAGTCGCAGTCGCCTCATCCTCCGGCTCAGCGGTGGGCTTGGCGGTCTGAGGGATCGTCCCTCCACGGGTGGCCAGGAGCTGGGCGGCCGGCAGGAACTCCGACCTCAAGCCCTCGTGGGCGACCGACATGTAGTTGATGAAGATGTCCGCCGGATAGGTCGAGCCAGTGATCTCGTCGTACTCCCCACGGCTCGATCGACTCCTCCGAGCCGTCCGCTCCGGACTGGTAGAGGGTGACCGCGGTCACCACCTGTGGCGTGAAGCCCACGAACTGGGCGGACTTGTTGTCCGACGACGATCCGGTCTTCGCGGCAACCGGGCGTTCCAGCTCGGCCACCTTGTTCGCGCTGCCGTTCGTCGCCGTTGACGACCTGCTGGAGGGCGTAGGTCGTGTCCGCCATGACGTCCTCATCGAACTCTCGATGACCCTTGGTGTCCGCCGTGTAGCGGTTCTTGCCGTCGGGGTTCTTGGAGAGGCCACGATGTGGGTGTCGCGCCGGATGCCTCTGCGAGGCGGGAAGGTGGAGTACGCCGTGGCGATGTCGATCGTGTGCGGGAGGCCGACCCGAGGACGTTCTGGACGAGAGCCCGCTGCTCGGGGTCTTCAACCCCTCGGTGTCTCTCCGGGTAGCCGGCGCGGTTCGCCACCTTGGCGTGATCCCTCCTCAATGTCGTCGGCATCTGCGAGCTCCTGATTGAGCTGGAGGTAGGGCGTGCTGAGCGATCTGCTCCGTGGCCTGGGTGAGGCTGGCCCACCTCAGGGAGACGTTCTTGTTCTGGAACCTCATGTCCCTCGATGGTCATCGGCGAGGTGGCCGGATAACCGCTTCTCCAAGGACCACCTGTTGTCCAGGGCGGCCACCAGCGCGAAAGGGCTTGAAGGTTGAGCCGGCCTGAGCGATGGCATCGGTCGCCGTAGTTGACCTGGCTGGTCACGATAGTTCATCCCTGCCGTAGAGCGCCAGCAGACCGCCCGTCTTGGGATCGATGGACACCAGTGCCTTGCGCAGGTCTCGGCGAGGCACTCGAATCGCTGCTGGTCCTCGCAGTGTGACGTGCGGCAGCAGCCTGATCCTTGTTGTTGATCGTGGTGACGATCTTGAAGCCACCGGTGTCGATCTGCTCGGGTGAGAGACCGGCCTTGTCCTGGAGCTCGGTGCGCACCATCTGGAGCAGGTAGCCGTTGCTCCCGGCATACACCTGCTTGGTCTGGGGCCCGATGGTGTCTCGGCATGCTCGTCCGCTTGGCGCGTGTTGTACTGCGCCTGGGTGATGTAGATGCCATCGGCCATGAACTGCAGGACTCGCGACCACCGCTCCTGGGCCTTCTCCGGGTTCTCGGCCGGGTCCCAGGCGCTGGGGGACGGCAGGATCCCCGCCAGGAGCGCGGCCTCTGAAGGGCTCATATCCTTGGCGGGCTTTTTGAAGAAGGCCTGTGAGGCCGCCTCGATGCCGTAGGCGCCACGACCGTAGTAGACCGTGTTGAGAGATAGTCGCCCAGGATCTCCTTCTTGGGCTTCTCCTGGTCGATCTTGATGGGCCAGCGATAGCCTGCTTGAACTTACCGGAGTAGGAGCTCGTGGTGTCGACGTAGTAGTTCTTCACGTACTGCTGCGTCAGGCCGAGGCGCCCTGTATCGCCTCCCACGCAGGTTGTTGAACAGGCGCGCGCGATGCCCGCTGGGGTCGACGCCTTGTTGGAGCAGAAGGAGCGGTCCTCGGAGGCCACCACCGAGCCGCCCACGTAGTCCGGCAGGGTGGAGGCGTCCACGGACCGCCGGTTGATCTCAGCAAACTTCCCCAACTCACTGGTTCCGTGCGGCGTAGTAGACCGTGCTGCTCTTGAGCCAGCGCGAACTCGCTGGGCTTGGGCACCTTGACGGTGTTGTAGGCCCCACATGAAGGCGCCGACGGTGCTGAGCACACCCAGCAGGGAAGACGCAGGACGAAACGCCAGCTGGGATCCAGCGATGAATCTTGCCCTACGGCGCGGGATAGTTGAAGAAACGGCGCTGCGCCTCGACGCAGCGTCCTTGGAGCGCTCGGCCTTCGACCGCTTGCGCTCCTTTCCGGGCTTCTTACCAGCCCCAGAGACCCTGCCCAGGGCCTGTCGACCGGCGCCGGCCACCTGGGTCAGCTTGTTGCCGAGGGGGCGGCTGGGTCCGCTCCCATTCGTGCCTTCGGCCACGCGCTCGCGTTTCGGTTGACTGTCGCGGAGATGACTGGGGTGCCGCGACGGCGCGGGGGATAACGCTCCGGTTGCGACGCTGAGGTCCTCATCATGACCGATGTTGGCTGCCGGCGCCGACTCGGACGCCGACGGCGATCGGGAGGGATCGCTGCGGACAAGCCATATCGGGCACCGATATACGTCCAGTATGGGGGAACAGAGGGCGGTGATGGTAGCGATGCGGGACCTGGGAATCAAACCATGACGCCGCCGACTCCACGTTATCTGGATGTCACCTAAATCGCCCTGAACAGTGCACTCATGCGCTTTGAGGGCCGCGTGATAGCGAGCGGGAGCCAGAATGTGATGCGCGCGCAGACGGCAACGAAGCACCTGAAAACAGCCGATATCAACCAGACAATGATCCCCGACCGCTGGTGAGACACCTGGGCGGAGCCCCTGACAGGTGGTCAGTTTCACGCATCGGCTCTCGCCTGCCGAGGTGCTCGAGGAGCACCGCCCTCACCCGTCCCACCCAACCGTGGAGATCGCCATGGACGCCAGCTCAGCCCTTCAGACCCCTCAGCATCATCCTTCAAGTCGTCATCATCCTCGCCTGCCTCATCATTGGGGCGAAGAAGGGCGGGATCGCCCTCGGTCTCATCGCCGGGATCGGGCTGCTGATCCTCGTCTTCGGCGTTCCCCACGGGCGACGACGGCGCCCTGGAGCGCCTGAGCATGAACCTGGTCATCCAGATGGTCATGCTCGCCGCCGGGCCCTCATCCTGCTGACCTGCAAGGTGCAAGCCGGCAAGATCGCCTCCACCGCCGTGTTCAAGGCCGGGGCCACCGCCATGTTCTCCATCTTCGGGGTCGCCTGGATGACCGAGACGGTCGTCCACGCCCACCTGGAGAGCCTGGGCGACAGCCTCTCGGGCGTGCTGTCCCATCACGTGTGGATGTACGCCATCGTCCTGTTCATCATCGGCAAGCCTGGTGAACTCCCAGGCGGCCGGCCTGCTCATCGTCGCCCCCATGGCCCTGTCGCTCGGGGTGAGCCCGGTCATCGTCGTCGGGTTCATCGGCGCCTCCTACGGGTACTTCATCCTGCCCACCTACCCCTCGGACCTGGCGGCGATCGGCTTCGACCCCACCGGCACCACGCGCATCGGCAAGCACGTCATCAACCACTCGCTTCCCAGTGCCTCGGGCTCATCGGAGTCACCTCCTGCATCGTGGGCACCGCACTGTCCCAGATGCTCCTGTCCTGAGCACTCGACAGCACTCGACGGGCCCTGCCGGTCGGCGCGGACAGTGAGCGACCCGGCCGGCAGGTGCGACGTCGAACACACCACTGAAGCCAGCCTTCTGGGCAGAACGTAACAGGACCGTGTCGTCGCGTCTGTCTAGGGTCTCGTGCCATGACAACGACAGACGCGGCCACCACGTCCGCCATCGCCCTGCGTTTGGAGCTTCAGCTGACCGCCGCCCCGGCACAGGTCAAGCAGAGCAGCGGACCGTCTCATGTCCCCGATCCTGGCTCGCCAGCGCGAGCTCTCGCCGCCTGGCCCACCGACCCTGTGCGCTGACCAGCGCATCCAGACCTTCCTCGACTCCTGCCTGAAGGGCGCGGCCGCCACGGAGGCCGCCCTGCTCCACCTTCGTCCTGCAGCCGGGCCCGGCACATCGGGCACCGTCTGCCGGCGGACTCCACCCGCCTTTCACCTCCGACTACGTCGAGAGCTCACCTGGAGTGCTCGGCGGCGTCGCACCAATCCCACTGGCGATGACGCCGTCACCACCGCCCGGCAGTCTTCACGTCGCCGAGGGCGGCCTGCCGATCCTCGACGACGACAGATCCGCCGTCCCGCGCGACGTCTTCGCCCGCCTGCTGGCCCACGCCGTGGAGGCTGAGGACCTGCCCGAGCCCTGCCGTGGGCCTCCTGGCAGGAGGACCAACGGCGCTGCTTCGTGTCCCCGCTGCTGCTGCGCCCGTCGTCGTGCCCGGGAGGTCCCGGCTTCTCCCGCCGAGCGCTCCATGGAGATCCGCTTCATCGCCCCCGGCGGCTGGTGGTCTTCCAACCCTGGACTTCGTCGAGGGGCATCTTCGGCACGGCGGCGACCCCTACTTCCTGCCGGAGAACGACTCACTCCCTGGCAGGAGTCGTGGCACCCGGCCACACTCGGCTGCGCGTCATCCTCGCCCGCGCACCCTGACCACCCACAGTGACCAAGAAGGAGGCTGGGCCTGCCACTCCTGAGGAGGAGGCCACCCGAGCGTCCAGCGCCGCGACGGCCAGTGCTGGAAGGACGAGGCCGAGCTCTACAGCGGCGGCAAGGCGCTTCAGAATTGCGTGGCCCGCGACGAGCGCGCGGTGTCATCGCCACCGTCGCCCGCGGACAACTACTTCACGGCTACTGCAAGGAGGAGATCAAGACCCAGATCGGGTACTCGGCCAACCTCTTCGGCTGCGTGTGGAGTGAGGGAGCACGCCGGCGGCACGCCGATCGCCTCACCCGCGCTTCTAACCTGAGCCGGAGTACAACGATCACGCACGCCCGAGGGCCTGACCCTCGAGCGCGTCGTCGAGCGCAACCCCGGCCGCTTCGAGCGGCGCGAGGACGGCCCGCCGTCGCCATCGACGCGACCCGACCGTGGTGCTGGTGCCCGCCGGCGCTCCACTACTCCATGCGCAGCCAGACTGCAGTCACTGGACCGGCCCCGACGGCCAGGAGGCCTCGATCCCGCTGCTGCGAGCAACGCCTGCGTGGCTAACGGCCACTTCGGGTCCATGCCAAGCACCGGCGGGCGACGCCACCCAGTGGCACCTGGTGAGCGCCGCCCCCGGTCCACGCAGGCCGCTAGCCGGCCACCGTCTCCGGCGGCGGCAAGTCCGGAGATCTCCAAAGTTCCCTCCTGGACGCCTGCAAAGTCTTCGGTGAGGCCCTGCGTCCGGTGATGTCGACGAGACTCTGACGCCGTCCAGACGATCCTCGACGGCAGCTACGCCGACGCTTCCGTCGACCCGGCCAGCATGAGCGACTAACCACCCGCTCGATCCTCTCGAAGCGCCGCTCGCTGGGAAGCGTCATCAAGCTGCTGACGCCATCGCCTTGTACACCGAGGAGTACCAGCGCGCCTTCCTGGAGTCGATCCGGCGGCCCACATCAAGGAGCCTCATCTTCGCCGTCAGGCGCTTCTGCCAGCGCAGCTGCGGCGAGACTGGCGCAGCCACTACTCCGTGGGCATCATCAACGGCCCGCACGGGCGACTCCCTGCGCCTGGACGGTGGTGAGGTCATCAAGGTCAACATGCTTCAGCGCGTGGGCTTCTGAGGACGACGGCATGCCTGGCGCCTGCTGTCCCTGCGCCCGACTCTCGCCGGCGGCCAAGGGTCCAGACCGAGGACGACATCACCGCCTCGATCGTGGTCGGCGGCCTGGTCTCCACCCGGACTCGGGAGCTTGTCGCGCAAGTTCGTCACCAACTGCGAGTCCCTGCTCTTCCAGCGGCCTGACGACGCGATCGTGCGCGGTTACGACAAAGCGAGACCGAGTCGGACATGTATATCGGATCCGGCAGGCGGACCTGTTCATCTCGAACTTCCAGCCGCTGACGCCCGCCGACGCCCGGGCGTATGGCCGCGGGCCTGCAAGCTCATCCTGCCCACCCGGCCCATGCGGGACCGTGGCCCGCGCGCCGTCTCCTGCCCGGAGGCCGAGGATCACGGAGGAGACCTGCTGGGCTCCACGGCCGACCCGCGCCCGGTCAGCGGAGTTCCCACTAAGAACTGCTACGCCAGGTGCGTCCCCGACATCGCCAGCCCGAGAGGTGTGGCGCTGGCGGACCTGGCCAACCACCTCTTCCGCGACGTGCCCCTGGACGAGCTCGCTGCGCCACAGCGTCGACGTCGCCGCCGCCGGGCGCCGCAACAGCCCGCCCGAGTACGTTTCCGCCACCGTGCGCATACAAACCCGGCCGCACCACATGGAGCCGCTGCCTGAGCCCGTTCATGGAGTTTCATCTCCTCCATGACCGGCAAGTCCCCTCGACGACGGGCGCCAGCGGTGAGGGGGCAGCGACTGTCGCCGTTCAACGCTGCCGTCGGGCCATTTACGAACTCTCAACGCGGCCCCTGCTGTCCTAATACGCCCCTCCAGCGGCTATGACGGCTGGCGGCTCTCGGCCGGCTATCGGCCCGGACGGTTCAGGTGGCCCCACGACATCTCGCTGCTCATCCCGGAGATGCTTCTCCGCATGAGCGCCGAGGAGCCGGATGCCCACCGTCTCGTCGAGCGGCTCCTCGAGCGCATCGAGGACTCTGAGTACGAGGGTCGCACTCGTTCAGGCCTCGCGCGCTCTCTGGGCTACCAGATGAACCAGGCCTTCGCCTCACGACCTTCTTCGGCCGGACTTCCTGCACCCTGACGTCGTCTCCCACCGAGGAGATGCTGCACAGTCCCGAGCTGCAGGTGTGACGAGGCGGTGATCTTCGCGCCGACTCGGTGGACATCATCGTCACCACCCACAAGGTGGTGGCCGAGCACTACCGGGCCGACGGCTCCATCGAGTGGGCCGTGCCGCCTGCGGGCCCCGCTGGAGATCATGATCGACGGCACCTCCCGTGAGGGCTGACCTGACGAGCCCGAGTTCCGCGCTGTTCGAGCGCGAGAACATCCCGGAGCTCGTCGTGGTACCGCGGAGCGCCCTGGACGCAGGTCGCCCGCGACGCCGCGAGGCCCAGCGGGCCATCGAGGACCCCACCCGCTTCTACACCGCGGAGAACAACGAGGAGGTCGTCGAGCGCCTGAACATCGAGGGCCGCCTGGCTGAGGCCCGCGCCTGGCTGGACAAGGTCAGCTCCCCGGCCTACCGCGAGCACCTCGTGGGCACGCTCGGCCTCCAGCCCTCGCTGGCCTGAGCGGCGCGCGCCGGGCCGGCACCGACCTCCCGCCGGCCCGCCGCACGCCGCCTCACTGACGGCAACGGGCGCGCGTGGAGAACAGGATTCCTGTTGCTCCACGCCGCTCCGTCTATCGAACACGTACCGGCTCTCTGTCGCAGAGTCACAGATCCGGGCACCCTGACCTCCTACCCGGTTCCCGTTCCGGTGCCTGCGGGTGCTTTCGTGAGGTCCGGGGCGGGCGTCAGCCGACGTCGGCGTTGCCGGACAGGTGCCAGGTGGCGTTGGCCCAGGGGAAGACGTACTGCATGAGCACGTGGGACGACTCCGGCGATGAGGACGAGCGACTCAATGGCCTTGAGCCACGCGGGCCCCGGCAGGTGCCGCCAGATGAAGCCGTACATCAGTTGACCCCCGGATCGTTGAGCACGGAGTCCGGACGACCCTCGGAGCGATCCATCCAGTACGCGAACTTCGCGTGGACGATCCAGCGCTTGTCGTTGCCGTACGCGCCCGCGGTCGACCCGTGGCAGGTGGTCAGCGTGATGTACCGGTCGGTGGGCTGGGCGTCCGGCTGGTTGGGAACCGGGGCGATGACCTCGACCTGCTCGGGATCGACAACCTCGTGACCGGTCACCTTGAACACGTACCAGGTCTTGGCGGTGGAGACGACGATCTCATCGCCCTCCTGAAGTACGTCGATCTTGAGGAAGGAGTTGCCGTAGGTGCGGCGGTGCCCGGCGATCGCGAAGTTGCCGAGCTCGCCGAGCTGCTGGGTGTTGGTGTAGTGGCCCGCAGCGGCCTGGTCCAGGACGTCGGATCGGTGCCCTCAATGATGGGCATGTTGTTGTTGGTGACGCCGTACCACTTGGGGACGACGAGCATTCCGATGGTCTCGCCGTAGCCGACCTGCTCCATGACGGGCGGAGCATCGGTGTGCTTCGTGCCCGCTTTCTGAGGTGACTCGACCTGCTTCTCATGGAACTGGGTGGCCACCGCCCGCGCACTCGCGTTGGCGTCGATGCCGGTCCACCACAGCTGCCAGCACAGGAAGAGGGCGACGACGAGACCGGCGGTGATGAGCAGCTCACCGATTCCGGTCAAGGTGCCGTTGAAGACTCGGACAGCACGACTCTGGCCGGGCGCTCGGTGTCGCACAAGACCTCCTCCAGTCATCGCCCCTCCTCAGAACGGGGACATCATCAGGCTAGCGGCCAGTCTAAGGGGGGACACCCCCCAGATGACCAGTCAGGAGTGGTGGACTCATCACAGGAAGCTCCATGAGGAAAGCTTCGCAGCATGTCCTAGAGCTAGGACCGGATGTATTGCGGTGGTCTCATGCCACCATCCCAACCAGTGAGGAGACCCAGGGTGGCCTTGGAGAAGAAGTCCGCAGCGGACGACGCCGACAAGAGCTCGGAGAAGGTCTCGAAGAAGAGCTCCGACAAGAACACTGCGAAGAGCGCTGAGAAGGACAAGGGCTCCAAGAAGACGGAGACGAAGAGCAAGGCGGACAAGAGCTCGAAGAAGAGCTCGTCGTCGAAGAAGAAGCACCCTGAGCGCTCCGGCAACCCGGCCAAGGCGGCCAAGGCCCTTGAGGAGGAGTCGCGCGCTGCGGCGCAGCTGCCAGGTCTCACGCACGCCAAAGAAGGTCAAGGACACCGCCTCACCGCGCTGGTACGCCCCCACCATGGTGACGCTCCTGGTCATCGGATTGCTGTGGGTTGTCACCACCTACCTCTTCGAAGGCAGGTACCCACTGCCCTACTTCGCCGAGCACCACGCCACCGACTGGCTGTTCAACGGCAACCTCTACATCGGCTTCCTCATCATGATGTCGGGTTTCCTCGGTCTGCTGCGCTGGAAGTGACAGGTCTCAGACACTCACGCGGACAGACATCCGCGAAGGCCCCCGAGCACCGGCTCGGGGGCCTTGTCATTGTCTCGTCTCACTCCTGGGACCTTCGGGTGCCGTGACCTCTGAGGTACCGGCAGGGCGGGTCGAGCGGATCTGCGGAGTCGCCTGATCGCGTCGCCGAGGGGGACGGCGCATGTCACATGCATTCCGCGTACGACCTCGGAGCGCTCCTCACTCGTCCTCCACAGACTTCCTGTGGATCGGTGGACAACTGACTCCCCACAATCCACGTCGACTTTCCCCATGTGTGGAGACGCCTGTGGATAACTACACGCCTGTGTTTCCACACCTGTGTCCACAGATGCGGATGAACCACAGCCATGTTCTTCCACCCATGTCATTCACAACGTACGGGTCGCGGAGAGTGTCTCAGACGAGGAAGGCCCGAAGGAGATTGAGCGCCACGAGAGCGATCACGACCACGATCGTTCCGACGATCCCCACGGCCTTCCGCTTCCCGCGAGGAGCCCAGGCGTAGATCGCTGAGACGATCCCTCCGACGAGGAGTCCACCGAGGTGCCCCTGCCAGGAGATGTTGGCGCCCAGGATGGAGACGACGGCGTTGATCCCAACCAGCGCCACGATCCCCGAGGTGTCTCGTCCAAAGCGCCGCTGCACGATGAACATGGCGGAGAACAGGCCGAAGACCGCTCCCGAGGCGCCCACCGTCAGCGTGAGCCAGGCCTCGGTACCCGGCCAGGAGAGCCAGTAGATCATTGTCGAGCCGCCCAGAGCGCTGAGCAGGTAGATGCTGGTGAAGCGCCATCGCCCGAGCAGCGGTTCAAGGGTGCGGCCCAGCACCCACAGAGTCAACATGTTGAAGCCGATGTGCATGTAGTCCGCGTGGAGGAAGGCGGCGGTCAGGAACCGCCAGGGCTCCTGGGCTGCCACTACCGGAATGAAGCCCAGCCGGAACTCCAGCGACTGCGTCGCCGGGCCGGGACCAGGACCTGAAGCGCGTAGACGATGACGCACAGACCGATGAGAATCTTGGTGACGAGGGCGCCGGAGACCATGTTCCCACCCAACAGCGTGCGCGGCTGGCGACGGCCAGCCTGAGACCGACGAGCGCAGTCCACGCAGTGCACCCCCACGGAGCTGGGCACCTGGCAGGCGGGACGGGTGGGTCGGTCGCAGCGCTGGCAGCGCACGTAGGTCACCGTGCCCGGGTGCCGCGGGCACGTTGGCGGTGCCTGCTGTGCGAACGAGTTCATCGAGGTCATCGGATACTCCTGTGCGGATGATGGGGGCTGAGCGTGTTGTGACAGGTGGACCGGGTACGAGACCAGCCGCCGGGACGCGGGTCGGCGGCGCTCTGAGGGCGAATCACACCCGATTCCGGTGGTTCGGTAGCAGCGCGGTGGCAGGCCGGTCGCCGCTGAGCGGCCGTCCCATCCCCTCCTGGGGACTACTCGGTGATGTCCACCGAGGTGATGATGACATCCTGCACCGGGCGGTCGCGCGGGTCGGTCTCCACACCGGAGATCGCGTCGACGACGGCGCGGGAGGCCTCGTCCGTGACGGCACCAAAGATCGTGTGCTTGCCCTGGAGCCATTCGGTGGGGCGGTGGTGATGAAGAACTGCGAGCCGTTGGTGCCCTTGCCCAGGCGGCGACCGGCGTTGGCCATGGCCAGGACGTAGGGGGCGGCGAAGGTCAGAGAGGCGTCGATCTCGTCGTCGAAGACGTAGCCGGGGCCTCCGGTGCCGTCACCCAGCGGGTCACCGCCCTGGATCATGAAGCCGGGGATGACGCGGTGAAAGATGACGTTGTCGTACAGCGGGGCGTGGGACTCCTCGCCGGTGCGAGGGTCCGTCCATGCCTTCTGGCCAGTGGCCAGCACGAAGTTGGAGACGGTCTCGGGAGCCTGCTCGGGGTAAAGCTCCAGGCGGATATCACCGAGGTTGGTGTGAAGAGTCGCTTCCATGGGTGCCATGGTGACACGGTCCTGAGCCCATCGGCATGAACCCTGAGCGGCGTGCGGCGCTGTTCACCCCAGGCAAAACGTCTGGACATCGTGTAGGCCAGGCCGCTCAAGGGTGCAACCATTGGTGCACGTTGCACAACAACAGTCTGTATCCGTTTCCAACCTGGGAGGCAATCATGTCCTGCCTGACGAAGACATGCTGCGACGAAACTCGACACCACTCATCTGCGCAAGGAGGCAGCATCCCTTCGCCGGGTCCGTCGTCGGCCAGGCTGAGAAGGCGGCCCAGTGGGCGGCTCCGCACGTCAGCAAGGCCGCCGGGGTGTGGCCCGCGCCGCCAGGACGCACAGGAGCGTCTGGAGCCCGCGGTCACGATGCCCGCCACCGGGTTGTCGAGGACTCACATCCCGCGCGCAGCTCGCCGCCGTGGCTGCCCAGGCTGCCGCAGGTACGGACGGTACCCTGACAGAGCGCGCCCAGCGCGTGGCTGTTGCCGCAAAGTCCGCCGCATTGGAGGTTCCCGTGAAGAAGCAGAAGAAGCACCGCGTGCTCAAGACCCTGGGCTGGCTCGCCGTCGCCGGCGCGGCCGCTGCCGGCGCCGATACGTGTGGCGTCGTAGCCAGCCGGTTGAGGACCGTGGGCCGAGGGTACTGGGCCGACTCCACCGAGGATGAGGCCAGCCACGGCATCAGCCCCGAGGACGCTCGGGCCTGACGGCCCCAGCTCTGTCGACGACGGCGCCGCGACGGGTTCCACCCGCGCGGCGCCGTCATCATCCAGTCGTCATTCCATGGGACTGGTGCGCGGACGACGTCCTGCCGGCCGGCCCCGGTGTCGGCAGTGGGCGGGGTTCGTGCGCTCCCGCCGCCGCAACGGTGGCCGGGGCTGACCGGGCCGGCTCAGTCCCGATGACGATGAACCCGAGCCGGGGCCGATGTCAACCGGCCGGGACCATCTCTGCCAGGGAGGCGGGGTCAGCCGAGCGACCTCGCCGCGACGAAACCGGTGATGGTGTCCACGCCGTAGTCGAGGGAGAACCGGGTTGAGCGGCGTCGACGGACCGACCAGGACGGTGTGCGCGTCGCGGGAGAGCTCGATGAGGCGCGGCGCGGTCTTGTTGACGAAGCTCGATGAGGAGATGAAGACGAGGTCGCACTCGGGCAGGACGTACTCGCAGGCGCTGTCCGGCCTTGAGTCGCCGGGCTGAAGGTTTGCGCTCAGGGCAGATGTACTCACCGGCGCCAGCCGGGCGGCCTCGGCGAAGGGAAGTGCCCAATGACGGCGACCCTCTTGCCGACGATCATCTCCTGGTAGGGGTCGAGACCTGGCTGGAGGTCAGCCCCTCGGTGGGCTCCGAGAACCGTTGGCTGCGGCCGTCTCCTCCCGCAGTACGCCAGGGTTGATGGCGCTGGCCGATGCTGGCCTCCAGCCAGGTTCCAGGACTTCACCAGGGCGCCGACGTCGCGCAGCGTGTCGCCCGTCGAGCGGCCGTCGTCGCTGAGGGTCAGGGCGGCTGCGCATCCATGGTCCAGGCCGTGCCGACACCGCCGGCGGAGTTGAGGACACGGCTCCAGCGGGGCCCCTGGCCCGCCGTCCGCACGACGACGTCCTCAGGCAGTCCGTCAAGAAGCGCGTCGTAGATCTCCCATGGCTGTGACATGACCTCATCCTTCTGCACCGAGTGGTAACTTCGAGGCTGACCTATCCTAAGCAGTCCCGTTCGACGGCGCAGCCCCTTATCCCAGCGCCTCAACGGTTCTTCACGGCATCACGTCGGTGGGGACGTGCCTGAGCGAGACTCTTCACACCACGACCGTGCGCATTACTGATCGAAGAACACCAATGCAGTATACTTTCCGACCGACGACGTAATTCATTGTCGACACTCAACCGTAATATTGATTGCTGTTGAGTTGCAGGAATCCTATTCGGATTCTACGGTGATTTAACCGGTGCTACCGTGTCAAGGCCCATGTTCCTGAACCGAGGTATATATCCATGGACTGCCGCTCACTCTTCCGTTCATCTGAGACGGATCCCACATCTGTACACACACAGTCACACAAGCCTCACCGTTACCGGAAAAGAAGAGCTCTAGCCACCGTGATGGCATCTGCTGCAATGGCACTGAGCGTCCTCATAGTTCCAGCGCCTCAGGCTGACGCCGTCTACAGCAATCCGACAGGAGGCGAAGGACGCTATCCGCAGGCGATCGACTGGATTGACTGGGCTGAACTGAGCAACACCACTACAGAGGTCGCATCGGGAAGAAGTTATAAGATTCTTCCCGCTGGTTCGAGCGGCTTCACCTGGTCATCCCCGACTCAGATTTCCAGTAACTTGTGGCGCACAAGTCGCTGCACTATATCTGACATCAGAACAGTATCTGAAGGATATAACGATCCACCCTTGAGGACTCGACGAGGTTTGGAGATCGGATACGACCCAGGAACCTGGCTGCGAGATGGTCTGACACGTATTTACAACGACGGCACAAACTACACCAACTCAGTTATCAAGAACTCCGCTAACAGTCGATCTAATATGCCCATTGGAGTAGGTAATCTTCACCAGGGCGCCATCATGCAGTTCAAATTTGACTGCAAGACCTATCTCGTCAATTCATCTACCAAACCTACTCGTGACCAACTGGAATCTACTTCCGATAAGAGGCAGCTCCCCATGGAGGGAATGGTGTTCGCCGACGCCGAAAACCTCCAACTGGAGACCTGATCAGAAGGAGTCGATCACCGTCTCCCCAATCGCCAGCAATTCCGGACGCGAAATATCCTATCGATTGCTGCAGACCGCTCAGACCAGCGGCTGTGCCACGAACTCCTGGGCCGGCCTCATCAACATGTCAACCTCTGCAGGGGACCGTCCGGCAGCCAAGCTGCGCCCGGACGGACCTGAGTGCAGCTCTGGGTCGAACAATGGTTACGGCCCTTCATCGGTGATGCTCATCAGCAACATGAATAGCGGATATCTGGAAGTCAGCGGAGGCAGCAGCGGTAAGGGCGCGGCCGCTCTCGGCGTGGTATCCTTTATGGATTACGGGGACGCACCGGAGAGCTATGGTACCGCTGGGAGCGTATTCCAGCCCTCGTGGGACGGAGGAAAACTGAATGGTTCCGGTAATCTCGACATATCTGCGCAGGCACCGCCTGCCGATGCCGAATCCGGTTCTTGGTTCAATTTCAGTGATGCCGCACGTAAGGAGCGAATCGGAAGTACTACGTCCGGGGAAGTCCATTTAGGAACGTTGACCGATGGTGAGGACGTAGTCAGCTACACAGATGGTGCTAACGGCGATGACATCACTGACACTGGTGATGAGGATGCGTTGTCCAACGACTGGGATCGGGTGATCTGGACCGACATCGGCAAGAAGTGGAGCCAGGAGATCACCTGCTCGGGCAACCAGACCAAGGTTGCCGGCTGGGTGGACTGGAACCGGGACGGCACCTTCTCCGCCGGCGAGCGCTCCGAGGTGACCTCCTGCTCCGACGAGGGCACGGCCACCCTGACCTGGACCGTCCCCGAGGACGCCAAGCGGAGCACCATCAACGGAAACGGTGCAGCCACCTTCATGCGTCTGCGCATCACCGGCAACCTGGCCAACGGTCAGGCGGCTGAGGACCCTCAGCCCACCGGTATTGCACTCAATGGCGAGGTCGAGGACCACCAGGTGCAGGTCCAGCTGCCCAACCTGACCATGGTCAAGCAGGTGGATAACACCGCGGCCGGGTCCCTGGGCCTGTCCGCCAACGACTGGACGCTCACCGCCACTCCCAAGAGCGGCAAGACGGCCTCGGGCGCCGGTGGCTTCGACGCCGCTTACCTGCCCCAGGGCCAGACGGTGCTGTCGAGTCCTCGTCGTCGCCCAAGGCCGCCGGGTACAAGGGCAGTGTCACCTGCGTACCGCACCCGAAATCGGATATCAGTATTCCGGTATCGACCGCCGACGCCGTCTCGAAGACCCTGGACCTGGCCACCGGCGAGTGGATGCAGTGCACGATGGTCAACACGGCACTGCCCGGGCAGGTCGTCTGGAGCAAGGTTGACGAGGCCGGCAAGCCCCTGGCAGGGACCGTCTTCACGCTGGCCTCGACATCACTGAACGGCGGCCAGAAGGAGGTGGCGGACTGCGTCGTCGCCGGTGGCCAGGCCACGTGCCCCAACGGCTCGGTCGACCAGGACCCCCGTGCCGGGTTCTTCAGGGTCTCCGGGCTGACCTGGGGCGATTACTCCCTCACCGAGACCCAGGCACCGACCGGCTATCACCTCTCTGAGACAACCCTGACCAAGACCCTGGACGGGTCAGCACCCGCTGCCGGTAAGGACGACAACACCCCCACCCTCGACCTGGGGCAGGTCGTCAACACCCGGATCAAGGGGTCGGCCACCTGGACCAAGACCGATGAAGGCGGCCACGCCATCAAGGGCGCCCAGTGGTCGCTGATTCCCCTTGACTCCAACGGCAGGCCCCAGCCGGACCGGGCCCGCACCATCACCGACTGCGTGGGCACCTGCGCCAAGGAGGGCCTGGACACCGACACGAACCCCGGGGGCTTCAAGCTGGTGGACCTGGACTACGGCTCCTACCAGCTCATTGAGACCAAGGCGCCGACCGGCTACGTCCTGGACGCCACCCCCGCACCATCACCATCTCCACTCAGGGCCAGGTCGCAGCGCTGGGCAACATCTCCAACCGCAAGTCGGCGGTCCCCGCCATCCCCTTCACCGGAGGAAGAGCTGCTGACACCTTCCTCATCGGCGGAGGGGCGGTACTGGGGATCACCGCACTGGTCATGACGATCCAGGCCTACCGACGCCGTCGAGCCCTGGACTCCTGACTCAGCTCATGACCTGAGCAGACGGTCAGGACGCACGTGATGGGCGGCAGACACCTCGGTGTCTGCCGCCCATCCGCATGAACCATCAGACCGGATACCTCACAGGAGCGGCAGGAGAATATCGGTGACGGCGTCGACAGGCGGGGTGGTCGCCGGGTCGGTGAGGTACTCCTCGATGATCGGATGGTCTCGCGGCTCCTCGCCCGAGCTCGGCAGCCACTGACCGTAGAGCCACAGGTAGGCGGCATGCATCGAGGAGTACGGGCCGATGTGACGCATGATCGCGTACCGGCCGGCCGGCACCATCCTCTCCACAAGGTCGTGGGGAATCTCCGTACCGGGGTCGACGACGGTTCCAGCCGCCGAGCGCAGATCAGCCGCGGAACGGCGTCGGGATCGTCCGCATAGATGGCAACCATCAGGCTCCCGGCGCCCACACGGTCTCTGACTCGGCTGAACGCCCGGCCGATATCCATGTAGGAACCGCGGTGCTCGGATACGGCGAGTCGATAGCCGAACCGCGCTTCCACGCGCACCATCCATCCGGGGGCCTCTCTCACCGACGACGTCAATCCCGAACCACAGCTCGTCACCAGTGAGTCGATCGATGCCGGGCGTCCACCGATGCGGAATCGGCTGGGAGTCGTCCTGTAAGAGCGGAGAAAGGCTCGGCTGAACACGTCGGTGCCGGTGAACCCGGCTTTCCAGGCGATCCGTTCCACCGGCCACGAGGTCTCTGTGAGCATGGCGGCCGCCCGCTCCAGACGGAGACGGCGTACGGTCTGAGCGGCCGTCTCCCCGCGCACCGCACGGTATATGCGGTGCCAGTGATAGCGGGAGAACCCGGAGACGTGAGCGAGGGTCTCCAGGCTGAGGTCATCGTCAAGATGCGCGTAGATGTAGTCGGTGACAACGTCGAGCCGGCGTTGGTACTGCTCAGCCCTCATCTGTCCGAAAGGACCCCGATGGACAGGTGAATCGAGCCGTCCGGAGCGTAGTACTCGTAGTCGGCACGATAGTCACGGGTCAGGTCCTCGCGGGCCCAGACATCCACCCACGCCTCATAGACACTCTCCGGCCGAGCATCGGCCAGCGTGACGATGTCGTAAGTGGACTTCGGGATCGTCACAGTCACCTGGCCAGGGGGAACCGGACCTCCGGCCTCGATACGCCTGCCGATGACAAGGGTGTAGACGCCGTCGACATCGTCGCCGGGAGTCTCGTAGTCGGTATAGACCGCATAGATACCGGGGCCGGCGCCGGGCTTCTCGGGTTTGAGGAGCCCGGCGTCGGCAGCGGCCCGCCAGTGAGGAGGAATGGTGCGGGCCGCCTCTCGGTTCGATGTCCGAAGAGGCAGGCCAACGACGTCGAAGGAGTCAATCGTTTCTCTCATGCGCACCATGATGCTCATATGGGGCCCAGAGCTCACCGACGATTCTTGCGGACCTGGGCGGGCCGTCAGTCCTGTGAGTGGGTCAGGACGATCTTGCCGGTGGTGGTTCCCGCGCGCACTGCGGTGACGGCCTGCGCGGCCTCCTGGATGGGGAGCCGGTCGGTGACGTGGACACGGAGCTCGCCGGAGGCCACGAGCTCCACCGCACGCCTCAGGTGGCCTCCGACGAGCGCCGGGTTCGCCCGACTGAAGGCCCCGAGGTTGAAGCCGGTGACGCCGATGCCCCGCAGCCACAGCGACGTGGTGCTCACCTGCTGGTCCTGTGCCTGGGACGCGTCCCCCAGTGCGAGGAGCCGTCCTCCCGTACGCAGCAGGTCGAGGCTGCGCAGTCTGGCCGGTCCGGCCACCGGGATCGGCGACGACGTCGAACTGGGCGGGTTCGACGTCGTCGAGCTCCTCGGTCAGCCAGGCCTCGTCATAGCCCAGGTCCAGGATCTCCTGGCGCTTGGCCTCACTGCGGGTGACGCCGACGACGCGGCCCGCACCGAGCAGCCGGGCGACCTGACCCACCTGTGAGCCGAGGCCACCGGCGGCGGCATGGACCAGCACGCTCTCACCGCGGCGCAGGTGGGCGATCTCCTCCAGGGCGACGAGCGCCGTCGTCGAGTTGGCCGGAACTGCCGCGGCCACGACCGGATCAAGCCCCGCAGGGAGCGGTACAACGAGCTCAGCGGGAGCCACAGCGACCTGCCCGTAGCCGCCACCCCCGGTGATGGTCAGGGCGACGACGGCCTCCCCGACCCGGTAGCCATCCACCCCGTCACCCAGGGCACGGACACGGCCGCTCACCTCCAGTCCGGGGGTCCAGGGCAGGTCGATGGGCACGAGACCCTCGGTGAAGAGCGCCTCGACGTAGCCGACACCGGCATGGCCCACATCCACCGCGATCTGACCCGGTCCGGGCTCAGGAGTGGGGGCCTCCTGGTAGCGCAGCCCGGAGGCGGGGCCATCGAAACTGATGATCTGCATGGCCTTCATGTGCAGCACCTTTCTGTATCAGTCATCAACACCGTATCAGATATCTGATACCCGACACGGAGCAGCACCATCACGATTCGTGGACGCAGTGGTGATCTCAGGCCCGTGAAAGCAGTGGTCGTCGACACCTCGACCGCTACTCGGCGCTGAGGTCGCCCCGCAGAAGCGCAGTGACCCGCCCGAGCATCTCGGTGAACTGCTGGCGTTCCCCGGCGGTGAAAGCCTCCGCCATGCGTTGCTCGATGCCTCGCGCCGCCTCATCGGCGCGGAGTACCAGGGCCTCACCCTCGGGCGTGAGTGAGGCGATGAGGACCTTGGCGTGGTCGGAGGAGGGGCGGCGGGCGACGAGTCGCTTCTGCTCCAGCTTGGCGATGACGGTGGCCATCGTCTGCGGGGTGACCGCAGCGGCCCTGGCCAGCTGTGCCGAGGACTGTTCAGGCACGTAGTACAGGGAGAGCATGGCCGCGTACTGGGCCACGGTGAGGCCAAAGCTCCTGAGGGCCTCAGTCTTGGCGGCCATCATGGCCTGCTCCGCCGACTTGATGTGCAGGCCCAGCCGCACCCCGGTGTCCTCGGCGAGCTCGCGACGTCCTCGCCTCGGGGGCGGAATGTCAACGGTGCGGCTCACGATGCTCATCCTAGGAGGCGTCATCATCGGGGAAGAAGATCTCCTCGATGGTCAGGCCGAAGACGCGCGCAATGGTGAAGGCCAGGGGCAGAGAGGGATCGTAACGACCGGCCTCCAGAGCGTTGACCGTCTGGCGGGAGACACCCAGCTCCTCGGCGAGCCGGGCCTGAGTCCAGCTGCGCTGGGCACGCAGCACCTTGAGATCGTTCCTCACCGGTACCGCCAGGCAGTCCACAACGTTCCGATGATGAAGAAGACTCCCCACACCATCACGACCCATGAGGCATTGAGAAGAGGCAGGCCCACTTCCTCCATAAAACCGTAGGCAAGACAAGTGAGAATCGTTCCCGCCGATGAGATGACCAGAGCATCCAGCATCTTCTTCTGCTGCATCTCATCAATCTCTGAAACATCTTCATCATCGCCCACGCACACACGCAGGCTCCGATCATGGGAAGCAGCGCACTGACGAATCGCCACGGATTCCCCTCCACGGAATGAAGCCAGAATCTGTTGGCGAAAATAGCCAGAGAATAAAGCACCACGCCTATGGTGAACCGAATGAGGTAGGCGACGTGTGCTTTACGGTCACTACTCATGATGCCTGCGATGCTAACAGAATCGGAAGCCCAAGACCAAGCACATCAAGACCCCAGTGAGCGACCACCAGCGACCACAGGCCGCCACGCCACCGCCAACGCATACCTCCGAGGAGCAGTCCTCCCAAGAATGTGGTGACGAACCTGGCGACCTGCGCCCGAGGACTCAATGGCGTCAACGCCGTGTGCTGAAGCGCGAAGAAGAACGCGATAACGACGAGTGCCGCAGTCTTATGGAAACGAGATTCGAGAACCTCGGCAGCATACCCGCGGTACAAGCCTTCTTCCGCCAGGGCGATCGTCACCGGCATGATGATCAGGGTCCACCATCCCATCCACATGGGAACGCCATGCGACACTCCTGAGGCGGGAGGAGGACCCTGATAGGCAATCAGATTGCCGATGAAGGTGGAGACGAAGAACCCGACGAACAGAATGATGAAGGCCAGCAGCCCCCAGGCGGTACCCGACCAGCTGGGGGCCAGCAGATCGCGCAGGCGACGATCCTGGCGAGCCAGCAGCCGCGAGAGGACAAGCAGAGTGATGACGTCGACAATCACTATCGTCACATTGGTCCATAACAGGGCCCGATTGTAGATCCAGCCGACGAAGGGCAGAACGACACCGGTACCGACGAAGAGCAGGACGGTTCGCATCAGGAGGAGCGCAACCACGCTGCGCCCGGTTCGTGTGATGGGAGAAGAGAAGGTCATGACATGAATATAAAGCGACCTTGTCATTCAGTCAAGGTTACTTTCCTTCTTGACGGCGTCCTCCCGACCTCCCTGTTGTCACCAGGTACGCACCACCCAGCATTGCAGCGGCGACGACCGGGAAGGCGGGGATCACCCATCGGTGAGGGCGCACCTCGATCCCGTGGGCCCGCAGCGTCCGTTTTGCAAAGATCCAGAAGGGCAGGACGACCGGCAACGCCGTCGCCGTTCCCGGGGTGTAACGCCGGGCGAGGGCCACTGTGGCCAGGTGGCTGAAGGTGTGCATGCCGTAGCCGTGGAGCGTGGCCTGGTAGAAGGGCGAGCGTCCCCAGAAATAATCCCCGAGATGGGCCACCATCATGGACCATCTCGGGGAGAGAGGAGTATGAGAAATCGGTGGTGGAGCCAACGGGACTCGAACCCGTAACCCCCTGCTTGCAAAGCAGGTGCGCTACCAATTGCGCCATGGCCCCTCGGGGAGGGTGATCACCAGGCCCGTCAGCTGCTAGTCAACGGGATCGGTGACCTCGGCCCACGCGGCCCGTTCCATGCGGGCCGCCTCGAACCTGAGCCACGCGGCATAACCCGCAGCGGCCAGGAACGAAAAGACCGCGGCTGATACGACTGCACGGTTCCTCATGAAACCTCCTCATCGTCTCACCGCGGACGGTGGGCCTAGCTGGACTCGAACCAGCGACCTCATCCTTATCAGGGATGCGCTCTAACCAACTGAGCTATAGGCCCTTGCGACCGGAGAAGATTAACCTACCCGGCCATGACAGACCAAATCCGATCACTCATCCGCAAGCGTGAGATGGATCCCACCGACGAGGGTAGCGGTGATGTTGTAGAGAAAGGCACCCAGAGTGGTCAGGGCGGTCATCAGCACGATATCCACCACGGCGATAATCGTGGAGACGGCCAGGGCTCGTGGCAGCTCGAGGTAGGCCACGATCGCGGAGAAGGTGTTGGAGCGCTCACCGGCAACCGTCTTGACGAGCTCCCTCGATGGTGGAGAAGACGTGCATGGCATCGAGCATGAACCATACGACCGCCGTGGCGACGATGAGCATGATGCCCGCGGCGAAGCTGAGCAGGAAGCTCGCCTTCATCACCGACCAGGGATCGACCCGGGTCAGGGCCAGACGCACGCGGCGCGGCCCGGCAATGGTCTTCTTGCTCTTCTTGCTCTTGCCGCCCGACGCGCTGCCGGAGGCATCCGCACCACCCACAATGGATGCGGCACCTGTGGACCCACCGTCAGGGGACATGGAAACCGGCTGGCTCATGCTTCGACCTCACTCTCGTTGTCTTCCAACGCTACCGTGTCCGCCGCTGAGTCCGCAGGAGAGTCGCCAGTGTCACCTTCTGGGGGCACATTGGCCCGGGCCTGGTCGGCGGAGTCCGCCGACTCGGCACTCGGGGCGCTATCGGCGGCATCGACCGCCTCCTCCATGTCCCGTTCGGTGTTGCGGGCCACCGCGATGATGCGGTCTCCGGCGTCGGGCTTGGCGAAAGTCACGCCCTGTGTGGTTCGCCCGGTGCGAGAGACCTCGACGACGGCGGAGCGGACCACCTTGCCCGAGGCCATGATGCACAGGACCTCGTCGCCGGAGTCGGTCACCAGGGCGCCCACGAGGTTGCCTCGCGCCTCGACGAGGTTGGCGACCTTGACGCCCAGGCCGCCGCGGCCCTTGACGGGGTAGTCGACGACGTTGGTGCGCTTGGCGTAGCCGCCCTCGGTGACGACGAACAGGTCGGCGTCCTGCCAGGAGGGGTCAACGACGTCCATGGCCAGCAGGTAGTCGCCCTCGCGGAAGCGCATGCCGGTGACGCCGCTGGTGGCCCGGCCCGTGGGCCGCAGGGTGTCGTCGTCGGCGTGGAATCGCAGGGACTGGCCGGCGTGGGAGACCAGCAGGAGGTCCTGCCCGGTGCTCAGGAGCCGGGCGGAGACGAGCTCGTCGTAGTTGCCGTCCTCGTCCTGGCGCAGGTTGATGGCGATGACGCCGCCGGAGCGGTTGGAGTTGTACTCGCTCAGGCGGGTCTTCTTCACCAGGCCGCGGCGGGTGGCCAGGACGAGGTAGTCGGCCTGGTCGTAGTCCCGGAGCTCCATGACCTGGGCGATCTCCTCGCCGGGCTGGAAGGCCAGGAGGTTGGCCACGTGCTGGCCCTTGAGTCGCGCCCGCCCTCGGGCAGCTCGTAGCCCTTGGCGCGGTAGACGCGGCCGTAGTTGGTGAAGAACAGCAGCCAGCGGTGCGTCGTGGTGACGAAGAAGTGGTCGACGACGTCGTCCTCGCGCAGCGTGGCCCCGCGGATGCCCTTGCCGCCGCGGTGCTGGGAGCGGTAGGAGTCGGTGCGGGTGCGCTTGGCGTAGCCGGATCGGGTGATGGTGACGACCACGTCCTCCTCGGGGATGAGGTCCTCCATGCTCATCTCGCCGTCGAAGGGCACGATCCGGGTGCGGCGCTCGTCCCCGTACTTCTCGACGATCTCGGCCAGCTCGTCGGAGACGATGCCCCGCTGGCGCTCCGGGGAGGCGATGATCTCGCGCAGGTCCTTGACGCGGGCGCGCAGCTCGTCGGACTCCTCCTGGATCTTGAGGCGCTCCAGGGCGGCCAGACGGCGCAGCTGGAGGGAGAGGATGGCCTCGGCCTGGGCCTCGTCGACGTCCAGCAGGCCCATGAGGCCGGTGCGGGCCTCCTCGGTGGTGGGCGAGCGCCGGATGAGGGCGATGACGGCGTCGAGGGCGTCGATCGCCTTGAGCAGGCCCTCGAGGATGTGGAGGCGCTCCTCGGCCTTGCGCAGGCGGAAGCGGGAGCGGCGCACGATGACGTCGATCTGGTGGCTCACCCAGTGGCGCACGAACCCGTCCAGGCTCAGGGTGCGCGGCACCCCGTCGACCAGGGCGAGCATGTTGGCCGGGAAGTTGTCCTGGAGCTGGGTGCGCTTGTAGAGGTTGTTGAGGACCACCTTGGCGACGGCGTCGCGCTTGAGGACGATGACCAGTCGCTGGCCGGTGCGCCCGGAGGTCTCGTCACGGATGTCGGCGATGCCGGTGACCTGGCCGTCGCGCACGAGCTGGGCGATCTTGTCGGCCAGGTTGTCGGGGTTGACCTGGTAGGGCAGCTCAGTGACGACGAGGCACTGGCGCCCCTGGATCTCCTCGACGTTGACCACGGCCCGCTGGGTGATGGAACCGCGGCCGGTGCGGTAGGCGTCCTCGATGCCCCGCCGTCCCAGAATGGTGGCGCCGGTGGGGAAGTCGGGTCCGGGGATCCGTTCGATGAGGGCGTCGAGCAGCTCCTCGCGCGAGGCGTCGGGGTGCTCGAGGTACCACTGGGCTCCGCGGGCGACCTCGCGCAGGTTGTGCGGCGGGATGCGGGTGGCCATGCCGACGGCGATGCCCTCGGAGCCGTTGACCAGGAGGTTGGGGAACCGGGACGGCAGGATGACCGGCTCCTGGTTGCGTCCGTCGTAGTTGTCCTGGAAGTCGACGCTGTCCTCGTCGATGTCCCGGAGCATCTCCATGGCCAGGGGCGCCATCTTGCACTCGGTGTACCGGGGGGGCGGCGGGCCCCAGGTTGCCGGGCGTGCCGAAGTTCCCCTGGCCGGCCACCAGCGGGTAGCGCAGCGACCACCACTGGACCAGGCGGGCCAGCGCGTCGTAGATGGCGCTGTCGCCGTGGGGGTGGTAAGTCCCCATGACGTCGCCGACGACGCGGGAGGACTTGGAGAAGGAGGCGGTGGGGCGGTAGCCGCCGTCGTACATGGCGTACAGGACGCGGCGGTGGACCGGCTTGAGCCCGTCGCGCACGTCGGGCAGGGCCCGGCCCACGATGACGCTCATCGCGTAGTCGAGGTAGGAGCGCTGCATCTCCATCTGGAGGTCGACCGGCTGGATGCGCTCGGGGACGGCTACGCTCGTCGCTCCCTCGTCGCCGATGATCTCTTCAACTTCGTCGCTCACAGGATTCCTTCGTGTTCAGAGGATGTCGCCGACGGCGGGCCGGCGGTTCACGTGTCGCTCGGTGCTGCTCAGATGTCCAGGAAGCGGACGTCGGAGGCGTTGCGCTGGATGAAGGAGCGCCGCTGCTCGACGTCGTCGCCCATGAGGATCGCGAAGGTCTCGTCGGCGTCGGCCGCCTCATCGAGCGTGACCTGCTTGAGGATCCGGGTCGTGGGGTCCATGGTCGTCTCCCACAGCTCGTGGTCGTTCATCTCGCCCAGACCCTTGTAGCGCTGGATCCCGCCGTCCTTGGGCAGGCGGCGGCCCTTCTCCTGTCCGGCGGCCAGCAGCTTGTCGCGCTCGGCGTCGGAGTAGGCGAACTCGTGCTCGGCGTTGGACCACTTGAGCCGGTAGAGCGGCGGCATGGCGATGTAGGTGTGGCCGTGCTCGATGAGGGGGCGCATGTAGCGGAACAGGAGGGTCAGCAGGAGGGTGGCGATGTGCTGGCCGTCGACGTCGGCGTCGGCCATGATGACGATCTTGCCGTAGCGCAGCTTGGTGATGTCGAAGTCCTCGCCGATGCCGGTGCCGAAGGCGGTGATGAGGCTGCGGATCGTGTCGGAGGACAGGGCCCGGTCCAGGCGCGCCTTCTCGACGTTGAGGATCTTGCCGCGGATCGGCATGATCGCCTGGTGCTCGGGGTCGCGGCCGCCGACGGCGGAGCCGCCGGCCGAGTCGCCCTCGACGATGAAGATCTCGGAGTCCGCGGCGCTCTTCGAGGAGCAGTCGCGCAGCTTGCCCGGCATGGAGGCGGACTCCAGGACGCCCTTGCGGCGGGTGGCCTCGCGGGCCTTGCGGGCGGCCAGGCGCGCGGCGGCGGCCTGGGAGGCCTTGGTGATGATGGCGCGCGCGTCGCTCGGGTGGGAGTCCAACCAGTCGCCGAGCTGGCCGTAGACCGTCTGCTGGACGAAGGTGCGCGCCTCGGTGTTGCCGAGCTTGGTCTTGGTCTGGCCCTCGAACTGCGGCTCGGAGAGCTTGACGGAGATGACGGCCGTCAGTCCCTCACGGATGTCGTCACCGGTGAGGTTGTCATCGCGCTCCTTGAGCAGGCCCTTGTCCCGGGCGTACTTGTTGACCAGGGTGGTCAGCGCCGTGCGGAAGCCCTCCTCGTGGGTGCCGCCCTCGGTGGTGTTGATCGTGTTGGCGTAGGTGTGGACCGACTCGGAGTAGGCGCTGGTCCACTGCATGGCGATCTCCAGGCTGATGGAGTGGGTCTCGCCCAGGGACTGCTCGGCCTCGAAGTCGATGATCTCGGGGTGGATGAGCTCGGCCTTCTTGGACTTGTTGAGGAAGGCGACGTAGTCGCGCAGGCCGTGCTCGTAGCAGTAGGAGTCGGTGCGGAATCCGACCTCGGGGGCGTCGGGGGCGGAGTCGTCCCCGGCGATCTCGTCGCCGGCGTCCTGGACGCCGATGCGCTCGTCGGTCAGGGTGATGCGCAGGCCCTTGTTGAGGAAGGCCATCTGCTGGAAACGACGGCGCAGCGTCTCGTAGTCGAAGTCGACCGTCTCGAAGATGCTCGGGTCCGGGTAGAAGGTCTGGGTGGTGCCGGTGGACTCGGTGGTCTCGCCCTTGACGAGCTCGGTGATGGGGCGGCCGCCGTCGGCGAAGGACATGCGCCACACGAATCCCTGCCGGCGCACCTCGGTGTCCACCCGGGTGGACAGGGCGTTGACCACGGAGATGCCCACGCCGTGCAGACCGCCGGAGACCGCGTAGCCGCCGCCTCCGAACTTGCCTCCGGCGTGCAGGATCGTCATGACGACCTCGACGGTGGGCTTGTGCTCGGTGGGGTGCTCGTCGACCGGGATGCCACGGCCGTTGTCGCTGACGCGCACACCGCCGTCGGCCAGGATGGTGACCTCGATGTGGTCGCAGTAGCCGGCCAGGGCCTCGTCGACGGAGTTGTCGACGACCTCGTAGACGAGGTGGTGCAGGCCCCGCTCACCGGTGGAACCGATGTACATGCCGGGGCGCTTCCGGACCGCTTCGAGCCCTTCGAGGACGGTGATGTCCGAGGCTCCGTAATCGTGATTCACAGTGGCGTCCTGGTCAGACACGTGTCAGTTGCTCCTCAATCTGTGCGCATCGGGACCTCAGTGGTCCGATGTCTCCGTCCGGCCCCTTCACACGACGATCCTGAGGAGGATCGTGCGCACACGTAGGTGGGTACATCAGGACGGTCCTGGGCGCACCTTGGGCGGTTTCACCGCATTCTAGCGTAGATAGGCCCGTGAACCGCGGCACCGTGAGCAGCTGGGAGCGTGCCCGTGGTCACCTCTGTCTCACGCGGATCACCGCGTCGCCCGGTGCCCGGCATGCGCCCCGTGATTTTCCGACGACGCCGGCCCCGACCGGCGCGTTGACGATGATACCCGCGGTCCCACTATCCGTAGGTATCGCGCGGACCACGGGTGCCGCGCAGGCCGACTCCGCGGCGTTTCCATGTGGGACCGGCCGGCCCCAGGATCCGCAGCTCCACCCCGTCACCGGTGCTGATCCCTCCGGCCTGGCGACCGCCGGGCCCTGAGCGCAGGGCCTCAACGATCCTGGCCTCGATGGTGGGCTGGAGGAGTCGGAGCTGCTGGGCCCAGCTCGACGACGAGGCGCGCAGGGTGATGCGTCCGGCGTCGAAGGACTCGATGGTGCAGTGCTCGGCGACCTGCTCGCCCACGATGGTCGGCCACCGGGCGACGACGCCGGCCACCGCGAGCTTTCCGGCCCAACCGTTGTCGGCCACCATGCGGCGCAGCTCGCGTTGCCCGGTGCGGGGGTCGAAGGGGGTGGGGCCGGGCCGGTCGCGTCCCCGTGCCAGTCCCGGGGCCGCGATCGGCCGGGTCGTCCGGGTTCTGACCCAGCGCCCGGGCCAGCTCGCGCCGCTGGTCCCAGGGCGCCGCCTGCTGCGCGTCCTCGCCCCCGGAACCACGGGCCGGCCCGCGCGGCCTGCGGGCCGGGACGCGGCTGTCGCCCTTCTCCCAGGCCTGGGCGCGCTGGCGGGTCAGGGCCCGCTGGGCGAGGACATCGGGAAGCGGGCCGTCACCGGTGGGCGGGAGGGCTCAGCCACGGGTGACCTCCCCGTCGGCCACGTGGTACCGGGCGCCGGCGAGCTCGGCGGGGACGTCGTCGTCGACGGCGGCGGTCAGCAGGACCTGCTGGGCTCCGGCGACCATCTGGGCCAGGGCGCGGCGGCGCTGCTCGTCGAGGGAGGCGAAGACGTCGTCGAGGATGAGTACCGGCTCGCCGTCCCCGCCGTAGGCGTCGATGTCGGTGCGCAGCATGTCGTAGGAGGCCAGGCGCAGTGCGAGGGCCAGGGACCACTGCTCGCCGTGGGAGGCGAATCCGCGGGCGGGCAGGCCGGTGAGGAACAGGGAGAGGTCGTCGCGGTGCGCCCCGATGAGGTTCGCGCCGCGGTCGATCTCGCGGGCGTGGAGCTCACCCATGGCACTCTCCAGGCGCGTGGCGAGGGCGGTCTCATCGAGGAGCGTCTCCTCGCCGGCGAGCCAGGCCGACTCGTCGTGGGGGTCGGGTTCCGGGGATCCCTCGTGGGTCAGCAGGCTCGAGCGGTAGGCGAGCTGGGCGCGGGAACGCTGCCCGCAGGCCCCGGAGACGGTCTCGTAGGCGGAGGCCACCCAGGGGCGCAGGCGCCGCACGACGTCGACACGGGCGGCGATGAGCCGGGCGGCCGCGGCGGCGAGCTGGGCGTCCCAGATCTCCAGGGTGGAGAGCATGGAGGCGGTCGACGAGCGGGCCGCGCGCGCGGACTTCAGGAGGCTGGCGCGCTGGGCGAGGATCTTGTCGTGCTCGGCGCGCACCCCGGCCAGGCCCGGGCGCAGCGTGATGACCAGGTCGTCGAGGAAGCCTCGGCGGATCCCGGGCTCGGCCCGTACCAGGGAGAGGTCCTCGGGGGCGAAGACGACCGCGCGCAGCACCCCGAGCAGGTCGCGGGGCCGGCAGCCGCCCCGGTTGAGGCGGGCCCGGTTCGCCTTACCGGCGATGATCTCGATCTCCAGGACGCTGGGTCTTTCCCCATGGACGGCCCGGGCGCGCACGACGGCGCCGGCCGGCTGGGCCTGGCCCGGTGCCGCCCGTCGGACGAGGGCGGTGTCCGCGCCGATCCGGTGGGAGGAGAGCGTCGCCAGGTAGACGATGGCCTCGACCAGGTTGGTCTTGCCCTGCCCGTTGGAGCCGACGAAGGCGCTGGGGCCTGGCTCCAGTGACAGCACCAGGCTGCGGTAGGAGCGGAAGTCGTCCAGGGAGAGGTCAGAGACGTACATGCACCGTCGAGTCTCAGGCTCCGAAGCGGATCGGCATGAGCAGGTAGCGGAAGGAGGAGTCCTCGGTGCCCCCGATGGAGTCCATGCCGGTGAGCACCGCGGGCTTCGAGGCGTGGGTGAAGTCGAGGCGGACGTAGGGCTGGTTGAGGGCGCCCAGGCCGTCGAGGAGGTAACCGGGGTTGAAGGCGGTGGAGATGTCGTCGCCCTCGAGGTGGGCGACGAGCTGCTCGGTGGCCTGGGCGTCGTCGCCCTGTCCGGCGTCCAGCTCCAGGTTGCCCTGGGTGAAGGACATGTGAATGGGGGTGGAGCGGTCGGCGACGAGCTGACGCGGCGCACGGCCGCCATGAGCTCGTCGGTGCCCACGGTGGCGTGGATCGAGGTGGACTCCGGGAAGAGGCGGCGCACCGGCGGGTAGTCGCCGTCGGTGAGCAGGGAGGTGGTGCGTCTGCCCCCGGCCTCGAAGCCGATGAGGCTGGAGGCCGCCGACTCGCTGCTGAGGGCCACGGTCACGTCGCCGGAGGAGGTCAGGGACTTGGCGACGTCGGACAGGGTGCGGGCCTTGAGCAGGGCCGTGGTGGACAGCTCGGTGTTGGACGGCGACCAGGTCAGCTCCCGCATGGCCAGTCGGTAGCGGTCGGTGGCCATGAGGACCAGCGAGCTGCCCTCGACCTCGATCTGGACGCTGGTGAGCAGGGGCAGGGTGTCGTCACGGGAGGCGGCGATGGAGACCTGACCGACGGCGCGGGCCAGGTCGTGGGCATCGATCGTGCCGGCGACTGTGGGCATGACCGGAAGTGCCGGGTAGTCGTCGGCGGCCATGGCCGCCAGGGAGAAGCGGGCCGATCCGCAGGAGACGGCGACCTTGTTGCCCTCAACCTCCAGGTCGACGGGCTTGTTCGGCAGCGCCTTGGCGATATCGGCCAGGAGCCGTCCGGAGACGAGGACGACGCCGTCCTCCTCGACGTCGGCGGCCACCTCGCAGTGGGCCGAGACCTCGTAGTCGAAGGAGGCCAGGACCAGGCTGGAGCCCTTGGCCTCCAGTCTCACCCCGGCCAGGACGGGCACCGGCGGGCGGGCGGGCACGGATCGTGCAGTCCAGGTGACGGCTTCGGCGAGGATGTCTCGGTCAACCCTGAGCTTCACGGTAGGTGCCTCCGTCAATCGTGGTCGGTCGGTCGGTAGGCGTCGTGGCACTACTGAGCCGAAGAGGAAACGTGGGTGCCGGCAGGTCGCCGGCGGACAGTCGTCATCGGAACCGCGTCGCTGGGAACGCAGTCCTGGGTCGAGAGTGTAGACGGTAGTCCGTGAGAGTCACCCTGTCACCAGCGATCACTCATGGTCATCCCATGAGCCTCCCTGAATGACAGGTCTCCGGGGTCCGGACCGACCTCGTTGGCCGATCGTGCTTCGCGATTCATGTCATTTGGGTTTGTAGGTGTAGTAGCACGTGTGGATGCTGGGGATAACAGGATCTTTCGCCGCCATGACGCCAGTGACGCTGGGGAATGACAGGTGGGTGGTCCTGGTGAGCAGACAGGGGTGTCGGTGGAGAGACTGAATGACATGCATGTCATTCCACAGTGGTACTGCCGTACCTCCACAGCGACACGCTCGCTCCTCCACGTGCCGTCCTCAGCACCGTCCACAGCTGCGTTGGATGCGGTCGGGGACGGTGTGTCGTCGGGTCAGGCGGGAGACTGGGCGGCCTGCTTGATGCGGCTGGTCAGCTCAGTGACCTGGTTGAAGGTGGAGCGCCGCTCGGCCATGAGGGTGCGGATCTTCTTGTCCGCGCTCATGACGGTGGTGTGATCGCGCCCGCCGAACTCCCGCCCGATCTTGGGCAGGGAGAGGTCGGTGAGCTCGCGGCACAGGTACATGGCGATGTGGCGGGCCGAGACCATGGTGCGTGAGCGGTTGGCCGAGCACAGGTCGTCGATGGTGATGCCGAAGTAGTCGGCGGTCTGCGCCATGATGAGGGAGGTCGTGATCTCCTGGCCCTCGGGGTCGGAGATGATGTCCTTGAGGACCATCTCGGCCAGGGTCTGGTCGACGGGCTGCTTGTTGAGGGAGGCGAAGGCCGTCACCCGGATGAGTGCGCCCTCGAGCTCGCGGATGTTGGTGGTGATGCGCGAGGCGATGTACTCCAGGACGTCGAAGGGCAGGTCGAGGCCCTCGGCGGTGCCCTTGCGGGAGAGGATCGCGATACGGGTCTCCAGGTCCGGGGGCTGGACGTCGGCAAGCAGGCCCCACTCGAAGCGGGAGCGGAGGCGCTCGTCGAGCCCACCGAGGGCCTTGGGGGGCTGGTCGGAGGTGAGGACCACCTGCTTGCCCGAGGAGTGCAGGGAGTTGAAGGTGTGGAAGAACTCCTCGAGGGTCGACTCCTTGCCCTGGAGGAACTGGATGTCGTCGACCAGGAGGATGTCGACCTCGCGGTAGCGGCGCTTGAAGCCCTCCATGCGGCCGTCGTCCTGGTTGCCGTCGCGCACGCAGGCGATGAAGTCGGAGACGAAGACCTCGGAGTTGACGTACTTGACGCGGATTCCCGGGTTGAGGGTCTGGGCGTAGTGGCCGATGGCGTGCAGGAGGTGCGTCTTGCCCAGGCCGGAGCCGCCGTAGATGAACAAGGGGTTGTAGGCACGGGCCGGAGCCTCGGCCACAGCCAGTGCCGTGGCGTGAGCGAAGCGGTTGGAGGATCCGGTGACGTATGTGTCGAAGGTGTATCTCGGATTGAGCTGGGAGACGTCGTGGGCCGCCGTGGGTGTCAGCAGTCCGGTGGAGTTCTGGGAGCCGGTGCCCCCGGGGCTGTAGGTGCCGGGAAGTCCCGACCCGGTGGGAAGGGGAGCCGACATCGTCGACGGGGCGGAGGAGGCGGAGGCCTGGGAGTGAGGCATCGGTGAGGGAGTCGTCGCCGAGTAGGTCGCCGAGTAGGGCGACGGCTCCGCCATCTGCTCGCCGTAAGCGGGCACCGTTGGTGCGGCGGGCGCAGCGGACAGAGTCGACCCGACGGAGGGCCCCGACAGCTGGGGTGAGACCGAGGGGGACGGAGAGGATGTCGGCGCGGGGGTGACGGTCGCCAGATTGACGGGCTCGGGAGCCACAGGAGACATGGGTGCGCGCGACACCTCTGAGGAGGTGTCGACTGTGACCTCCATGGGCATGGGGCGTCCCCAGACCTGGCTGATGGCGGCGCTGATGGGAGCACGTGCCTGCTCGACGATGTCCTTGGCGAAGGCTGATCCGACGACGAGGACGAGCGTGCCGTCGACGTCGATGAGATGGGTCATGCGAATCATGGACATCTTGCCCTGACCCCAGTTCTCCGGAGCTGGAGAGCACCTCAAGTGCTGAGAGCCATTTGGTGTTGGCGGCGTCGGGCACGACGGACTCCTGATCGGAATGGTTGATGAACCCGGTGAATGCAGCCCGACCGACGCCGGCCGGGTCCTGTGTCGATGATGACAGGGTTGTGTGGAACTGGCGAACCGGAAGGTCTGACCGGGCGTCCCATCATGCTGGTTCTCCACAGCCTTGTCCACACCTGGGGACACAGAGAGCGATGACTCACAGACAACGTTCAGAATAAACTCTGAAAAAAGTAGGTGTGAGTGGCTCCGATCATGCGGTGCGAGCCCGCGGAATGACAGATGTGTCGTCATTGACGGGGCTTCTGAGAAGATACACACAGATCAGTGAGTTATCCACATATCCGCAAGGTTGTGGACGGAGTTCTTCCCACAGCGGTGGACACGGGCCGACCCTGGTTGTGGATGACGTGTGAAGAGGGTGTGGATGACGCCATCGGTCACAGTGGTCACAGTCGGCCACATTCGTTTGACCGGCAAGAGGGCCAAACGTAGGCTGTTGCAGACGTTCGCGCGGAGTCAGGTCCCGATCCATGGGGCAGCCGCACGAGCGACAGTGCCGCGAACCTCGCGATGCACTGTTCCGATCACCTCAAGCAGGAGTTAAGCCCGTGAGCAAGCGGACCTACCAGCCGAACAACCGTCGTCGTGCCAAGGTGCACGGCTTCCGCAAGCGCATGTCCACCCGCGCAGGCCGTGCCGTTCTCGCTTCGCGGCGCCGCAAGGGCCGCGTTCGCCTCGCCGCCTGAGGTGCTCGGCGCGGCGCACCGACTAGCGCGGGGTGAGGACTTCACTACCGCGATTCGTCGGGGTACGCGTTGCGGGAATCGCAGGCTGGTCGTGCACTACCACGCCGGCGGGAGAGGGGATGACTCCCCGGCTCTCGTCGGCGTCGTCGTGCCCAAGAAGCAGGTACCGCTGGCGACCCGCCGCAATCGCGTCAAGCGCCGGGTCAGAGCCCTCATGGCGCAGCGGGTCGGCTCCCTCGAGCCGGGAACCCGTGTCGTCGTGCGCGGACTCGCAGGTGCCGACGGCGCCGACAGCACCACCCTGGGACGGGACCTGGATCGGCTTCTGAGCCGGTGCCGGGAGCGCCAGGTCGAAGGGCACCGGCGATGAGCCGGTCGGTCGCGGGTGAGCGATGAGCGAGTGGTTGACGCGAGCCCTCCTGGCTCCAGTGCGTTTCTACCAGCGCTTCATCTCTCCGGCCCTGCCGGCCTCCTGCCGTTACCACCCCACGTGCTCGGCCTATGCCGTCACCGCGCTGGAGATGCATGGTCCGATCAAGGGCACGCTGCTGGCCCTGTGGCGTCTGCTGCGATGCAACCCGTTGACCCGTGGTGGAGTCGACCATGTCCCGGACAAGGGGCAGTGGCGATACCACCATCCCCGTGACGTTCCGAGGTTCACGGTCGAGGACCCCTGACTGAACCTGGTGAACCGATGGATACGATGCCGGCTCAGACCCTGAGCTCACACTGATACCGCTCTCGCACGAGAACCCTCATACAAGGAGTACGGATGGACACGTTGCTGTGGCCGCTCAAGGTGGCCGTGGCCTGGGTCATGGTCACGATCCACAAGGCCCTGGTCCTCATCGGGTTCCCCGATGGGCCGGGTATCGCCTGGGTGCTGTCCATCATCGGTCTGACGATCGTGGTGCGGCTGCTCATCATGCCGCTGTTCGTCAAGCAGATCCGAGCCTCCCGCGGGATGCAGCTCCTCCAGCCGGAGCTGCAGGCGCTTCAGGCCAAGTACAAGGGCAAGAAGGACCCCGAGTCGCGCCAGCGCATGAACGAAGAGATGATGGCGCTCTATCGCAAGCACGGGACCAACCCCATGGCCTCCTGCCTGCCGATCCTGGTGCAGATGCCCATCTTCTTCGCCCTGTTCCGGGTCCTGGCCTCCTTGGGTGCGGTTGCCACCGGCAAGTACGGCCGTCCCTCGATCGGTCCGCTCACGCAGCAGCTGGCCGAGCAGGTCCAGGCCTCCAGCGTCTTCGGCGCCAGCCTGTCCTCCTCCTTCCTGAGCAGCTCCGACACACAGGTCAAGATCGTTACGGTCGCCATGATCATCATCATGTCGGTGACGCAGTGGTACACCATGGCGCAGCTGTCGATGAAGAACATGTCGACGGAGTCCCTCAACTCCGACAACCCCATGATCCGTTCCCAGCGGATGATGCTGTACGTGATGCCGGTGATCTTCGCCGTCTCCGGCGTCAACTTCCAGATCGGTGTGCTCGTCTACTGGGTCGTCTCCAACTTGTGGACCATGGGTCAGCAGTTCTTCACCATCCGCAACATGCCCGCACCCGGCAGTGAGGCCGAGAAGAAGTACCGCGCCCGCATCAATGCCAAGCGGGCGCGCAAGGGACTGCCCTCCCTCGAGGAGGAGGAAAGGGCTGAGGCGGTCGCCAAGGCCGAGGCCGAGGGCCGTACCGGAGGCCAGCGGGTGCAGCCGGTGCGCAAGAACCGGCAGAAGAAGGCCGGCGGTCACGGCGAGTCCCGCAGCGATGCCTCTGCCGACCTCGCTGACGACTCCGATGTCGAGCAGATCGAGGACGAGGACGAGGCGAAGGAGTCGACGTCGTCCAAGAGTGGTGGCCTCAGCGATGAGGAGATCGCTCGACGTCGATATGAGCGCCGAGCCCGCCAGCGTCGCGAGGCGGCGGCCCGACGCAAGGCCCAGGCCAAGAAGAAGCGCAACCGCTGAGGCTCGCTCAGCGGCGACGAACCCGGTTCCCATCACAGATACGGATGACATTATGAGTGAGCAGCACAGTAACGACTCCTCCCAGCAGTCAGCGGAGGAGGCCGTGAGCCGCCCCGTGAGCAACACCGTCTCGCGCCTCGAGGAGGAGGGCGAGATCGGCGCCGACTACCTGGAGGAGCTCCTCGATATCGCCGACCTGGGCGGCGATATCGATATCGACATCGATCACGGGCGCGCCTCCATTGCCGTGGTCGCCTCCGAGGAGGGCGATGAGCGCGAGCTCGCCGACCTCGTCGGACGCGACGGAGAGGTGCTGGAATCCGTTCAGGAGCTGACCCGCCTCGCGGTTCAGGCCCGCACCGGCAACCGTTCCCGCCTCATGCTCGACATCAACGGCTACCGCGCTGACCGTCGTGTCGAGCTCACCAAGGTCGCCCAGGAGGCGGTCACCAAGGTGCTCACTTCGGGAGAGGCCGTCAGCCTGGAGCCGATGAACCCCTTCGAGCGCAAGGTGTGTCACGACGTCGTTGCCGCCGCCGGACTGGTCTCCGAGTCCGAGGGCGCCGAGCCGCACCGATACGTCGTGGTCCTGCCCGCCGATGAGAATGACGAACAGGCTGTCGACAAGGCCGACGTCAACGATGCGGCTGACGACTCCGCTTCGGAGCAGGCCTGAGCATGAGTGAGGAGCAGCGGGCCCAGGTGGAGGAGCCGACGGCGGAGATGCGGGAGATCTTCGGGGTCTCCTTCTCCGCGGCGGAGCACTTCGCGCAGATGCTCGCTGAGGAGGGCGAGCTGCGCGGTCTGGTCGGGCCGCGTGAGCTTCCCCGCCTGTGGAGCCGGCACATCGTTAACTCGGCTGCCGTCGTCCCCTTCCTGCCGGCTCGGGGAAGCGTGGCCGATGTGGGCTCCGGGGCAGGCTTTCCCGGCATTGTCGTCGCGCTGCTGCGACCCGACCTCGACGTGACGCTCATTGAGACGATGGAGCGACGCACTCAGTGGCTCTCCGACGTCGTCGAGGAGCTGGACCTGGACAATGTGACCGTTCGGCGGGCCCGGGCCGAGGAGATCAAGGACCGCTATGACGTGGTGACGGCTCGCGCGGTGGCGAACCTGTCCAAGTTGGTGCGGTTGACGGCGCCGTTGCTCCGGCCCGGGGGCGCCCTGCTCGCCCTCAAGGGTATGCGGGCGCAGGACGAGGTCGATGACGCTAAGTACGTCATTAAAAGGCAAAAGTTATCAGTCGCCGTTATTCATGAGGTTGTTACAGCCGGCGACGAAACAACGGCTGTCGTTGAGATTCGCCGCCCGAAGAACCGTTGAGATACGGCGCGCGTTCGGTGTAACGCGTAAGGATCGACCTGCTCGCGTAGACTCGTAACTGCCCGACTGGCTCGGGCTGTTGGGTCACCGTCCGAGGAGAAGCAGGTTTGTCCGGATCGTCTATCTTCGATCAGCTCCAGGCCGAGCACCTCGCGTTAGACGAGGTAGCGGGTGGAGAGTTCCCACATCCCGAGCGGACTCGTGTTATCGCAGTCGCCAACCAAAAAGGTGGCGTCGGAAAGACATCGACCGCAGTGAATCTTGCAGCCGCTTTAGCTGAAGGCGGGTTGCACGTCCTGCTCATTGACGCGGACTCACAAGGAAATGCCTCAACAGCACTGGGGGTGGAGCACGATGAAGACAGTGCCTCCATCTATGACGTCCTTGTCGATACCATGCTCATCAAGGACGTTGTCACCAAGACGCGATTCTGCGAGTCCCTGTGGTGCGTACCTGCGACCATTGACGTAGCTGCTGTCGAGATAGAGCTCATCTCCACCGCTGAGCGGGAGTCACGTCTGCGGCGTGCACTGGTGGACTACCTGGTTTCACGTGAAACCGAGGGTCTGGAGCCCCTTGACTACGTCATCATTGATTGCCCACCGAGCCTCGGCATAATGACGATCAATGCCTTCGTCGCTGCCGATGAGGTTCTTATTCCGATGCAGGCTGAGTACTACGCCCTTGAAGGACTCGCTCTGTTGACGCGCTCCATTGACAGGATCGCGCGCATTCACAATCCGGGACTGGGAGTCTCCATGATTGTGCTCACCATGTTTGACGGACGCACCACGCTGGCGCGTGAGGTGGAGTCCGAAGTCCGTTCCTATTTCCCTGATGCCACGCTGGACACTAAGGTGCCACGTTCCATCCGTGTTGCCGAGGCTCCCTCCTTCGGTGCTCCTGTGGTGTTCTGGGATCCCCGGTCCACCGGCGCGATTGCGTACAAGAAAATGGCTCGTGAGGTTGCTCTGCGGGGCGCTCCCCGAATTGAAGGCGAGGAAGCCTGATGGCTCAGAAACGGCGCGGACTCGGACGGGGTCTGCAGGCGCTGATCCCGGAGACGCAAAAGGAGAAAGTCCCTGCTGCGTCTCGTCCTTCCGATGTGTTCTTCCCTGACTCGCGGAAGGACGAATCGCTTGACGACGATGCGGCTGCTCATGCCGAGTACGTCGCTTCAGAGCCTGAGCCGGCTTCGGAGGCGCGGAGTACTCGCGATCTGACTGCTGCTCTCCTGGCTCCTTCTCAGCGGAAGCGTGGATCCAAGAGCCGCTCGGCCCGGTCAACGACCTCATCCAAGACGGCTGCTCAGAGCAAGCAGACGACGCCGGTTTCACGTGAAACCACAACGAACTCGAAGGCTGAGGCTCAGGCGGAAAGAGAAGAAGGCCGCGAAGGCATCGTCGTCGGCGACCTCCACCAAGCGGACCCGTTCAGCCGCTCAAGCCGCTTCAAAGCGTGCGACCAAAAAGGCCACGGAGGAAGTGTCCGCTCCGGTGGAGGAACCCTCGCGTGAGTCTACTGTCGTCGAGGACGAGGTGACTGCGGTATCGGCTCCGGAATCGACCTCAGTGCCAGCCACTCCTGATGTTTCACGTGAAACGGCGGAGGAGAAGTCGGCGGTCAGCAATAGTGAGTCCTTCGCCTCTGAGAATGAGCAGACCGAGGAGGACCCGTCATCGGGCACCTCTGTGACTCATGTCGACGTTCCTGAGGACACCGATGGCCAGCAGGACTCTGCGGACACCGACGGTCTTGTCCCGGTGCCAGGCGCCCGCTTCGCTGAGATTCCGGTGGAACTGATCCACCCGAATCCCCGCCAGCCCCGTCAGGTTTTCGATGAAGAGGACATCTCAGAACTGGCGGCCTCGATTGCGGAAGTGGGTCTGCTGCAGCCAATCGTGGTCCGGCAAGTGCCGACTGCTTCGGGAGAGGAACAGCGGTATGAGCTCATTATGGGTGAGCGTCGTCTTCGGGCTTCCCAAGGAAGCCGGCTTGGAGACGATTCCAGCAGTTGTTCGGGACACGGATGATGTTGATCTGTTGCGTGACGCGCTACTGGAGAACCTGCACCGCGTCCAGCTCAATCCCTTGGAAGAGGCCGCGGCCTACCAGCAGCTTCTGGAGGACTTCCAGTGCACCCACGCTGAGCTCTCCGAGCGGATCGCTCGGTCGCGTTCGCAGATCTCCAACACTTTGCGTCTCATGAAGTTGCCACCGCTGGTGCAGCGCAGGCTTGCCGCGAATGTCATTTCAGCGGGACATGCTCGTGCGCTTCTGGGCCTCCCCAATGCGGCCGAGATGGAGCGGCTCGCACAGCGTGTGGTGGCCGAGGGCCTTTCAGTGCGTGCCACGGAAGAACTCGTCGCGCTTCATGAGGAACCCGAGCCGGAATCGGGTCAGCCGAAGGTACTGCGTGCTCGGAGCACCCCTCTCCCAGCGCTCTCGACCCGTCTGTCCGATGCCTTCGACACTCGCGTGAAGGTGACGCGGGGAGCGAAGAAGGGACGTATCACCATTGAATTCGCCGGAGATGAGGACCTCGCTCGTCTGGTCGATGCACTAGCGCCTGGGACATCTCTCGACGAGGAATAGCCTGAGCTCATAGTGTGAGCACGGTGGGGCCGAGACATTGAATGTCTCGGGCCCCACCGTTGTCTCTGGTCGCTGGGGCGAATAGGGGACGCTGTGGGTGGGGGGCTCGTGTTTCACGTGAAACCAGCATGCGCCTGTGTGTTCTTCGACGATATCAGGAGGATCAACAGGCGCAGCGAACGCTACAGAACTTGGTTGTCGGTGGTTTCGAGGTCTCACGTGAAACACGTGAGTGTGCATCTCAGCGCGCATCTATTGGTCGTCGTCATAGGGGACGGATAGGGCGGTTTAGCGTACAGCGCCGGAATCGGATCATCATCAGTATCCGCGAGGTTTCACGTGAAACAGGTTCACGTATCACTGTTGTTGCTGCGATGCCGACGGGCACAGCAAAGCGTGGCGCTGGAGTCGGAACTGTAGTGCTCCCAAGGCTTCACGTGAAACAAGGGAATCAGAGCCTATAGGGCCTTGGGGTGTACCGAGAGATGGTTGACGCTCGGTGATATGGATATGGGATCACATGCTGACTGAACGGCTCACGCTGGACGGCCGGAGCGTTGCGACGTCAGCAGGTCTGGTGTGGTAGCGGACTAAGCCTCACCAGGATGATCTGTAGGGAGCCCTGCAGGCTACGCCTCAAGACACCCGATGGGACATCCATGCTCCTGTTCAGATGCTCCCGCATAGTGGTGGCGGGTACCCGACAGAACGCAGCGTAGGGAGTGGGAAATCCGATGACGCTCTCAAGCGTTCCGGTCTTGTCTACAGGTATGTCCTTGCGGGTCCAGCTGTTCCGGGAAAGGAACGCAGTTCCCTTTGGTTTCACGTGAAACCGAGGCGCGCCCTGCCCCATTCTCTCGGGGTAGGGGGCGGGTGTTCTCGGTGAGCCCCACTGCCTGGGCGTTGCAGACAGCTCGTGTGGAGAACACCGACTTCTCATCGCGCACCTGACCTACGTCGATATGCGGGCATTGATACGCGGTGCAGGAACCGTATTGGAGAGGTCAAGGCGATGCAGTCTCACGTGATGCCAACGGTTTCACGTGAAACCCAAGGCGGATGGTGCTCATCAGTACAGGGTAGGGGTGGGTTGTCCTGGCACCTGTCATGATCAGCATCCTGGCTGACCCCTCTCTTTGATGTGCTGACTTGTTGCCTCCGTCCATCACCGAGGTTGAGACTTGTGTGCGGGTGCGCTTTCTAGAACCTGTGGGTCGGATGCAGTGAGGTCATGCAGCATACTGTGACACTGGCAGTTTCACGTGAAACAAGGAGAGAAGAAGCGGTGGCACTCTTCCTTCAGACTCCTCAGATGGAACTGAATCGAGTTCAGATGAGGCCCACACCGTCGGGTGTGATGATCCGGTGATCCAGCCCCCTTCCCCAGGAAGAGAGACCAGCCACTGCCCTCACGTAGAAACAGGACTCAGGCCAGAATCGAGCTCTGTGTGTGCAAGGCCTGCGGTCGAATGATGCTGTGGGCATCGGGTAGGTGTGCCCGTGAGATGGATCAGTACGAAGAGAGCCGGGCTCTGGTTCCCTCGAATCGCGCGCTGGACATCAAGGAAGGACAGGCGATTCACGTGCTTCTGCGCGTACGGAGGTACGACCGGTGCTCTATTGCGGTACGCGGGGAACCTCTGTGGGGTTTCACGTGAAACCAACGGTGGGTATGGCTACCGCTCTTCTTTCGAACTCACACCGGCGGGCGGGTTCGAACTCGCGACCCCTTCCCAGAAGAAGAGAACGGTCCCCTTGTCGCGTACGAAGACGGCTCAGATCTGATGCTGATCCACCAGCGAGCGAGGACTGCTACCAGACGACGATGTCTTCATGGAATCGAAGGCCTACCGTGGAGATGCGTCTGCACGATGAAGAGTCTGGCTTTAGCCCCTCCTCGATTCACATGCCGCGTATCAAGAAGGGACAGCTAGCTCATCCATCGCTTCGATGTGCTCCGGCAGAATGTCCTTTGCGTGTGGGCTATAGCGCTTAGTGCTTCTGAGCAGGTTTCACGTGAAACCATGAAGAACAACAGAGTGCGAAGGGCTTCGACACGTGCCGTTGCGTGTCAACGGCTTAGGACCTGTTTTGGAGGAGTGGGGCGGAGTAGGTGTCGCTCATGGCATCTTGGGCAGGAGCTCGTCTGTGGAGGCGAGACGCATTGCAGGGATAACGGAGACGCCGGCTCCAGTCGAGGAGTCCATCATCTATAGTGCACGAATTCAGGACCTCTCTCTGTGTTTTTCACGTGGGTGCACTCCCCGATGGTGGGCCCAGGGTAGTCCTGTTTCGAACGCTGCCGTCATATGGCTTCCGGAGAAAGGGGCAGGAGTCAGTCGACCAAGACCGGGGCCGGGCCTGGCGAAAGCTTCGAATACGCGGGCGGAACAGCAGCCGCCAGATTGCAATGAACGTCAGTACGGTCGCGCTGTCCGGGATGATAGTGCCCCGAACGTAGCCGCTGTTCTTGAACGCCTCGGCTCCTGGGAGAGGTTGTTCCTCTCAGGGTTCGGAGGAGCCCAGCACGAGCCGTTTCGCATGTGGTGACGAGATCTCCGTTCCTGGTTTGCACTGTGAGGTCATCTCCCCGCAATCAGGCGACCATATCCCCACGTTCAGAGGCGCGCATTCGGTGATGCCTCGGGCCCCGCCTGGTTTCACGTGAAACAAGGAAGGCCATGTCGACTGTTCATACTGGGTGCCGACACATGCCCGGGCCTCTCTTTACTGGAGAGACTGCCGTCGCCTCTGCCGAAACCGATGGGGCGTTCCTTCCATGCAGGACCGCACCAATCTCTTCAGTCTTCTTCGCCTTCTAGCGTTCTGGACATCCACTATCTGAATGGGAACACAATGCACTCCGAATGCGTGTCTGGCTTCCTGAGCATCAATGAGTGCGCTAACAGGGCAGGACATGACGCAGCCTTCGGAGGACGGGCACAGGCGTTGTGAAGGCACGTGAGGCCCTGTCGGACGATACGGTTGACTCCTGGTTTCACGTGAAACCAAGCCAGCCGGTCTGTATTCATCAGCGCATGACGACGATTGAGACGCTCATCCATCGTCGATAGGGCCTCCGCTTCCCGATGTAGCGCGGGTGTTGAGCGCGCACCGAAAAGAGGATGGGTGGGCGAGGATGCGAACGGTATGAACTCGAAGCAGGTCGTTCTACGGGCGAAGGAAGCGAACCTCCTGCAAAGGGCATGGGCGTGCGGAAGTCGCGGAATCAGGTTTCACGTGAAACCAGGGAACCCCGCCTGCACTCATGCTCGTCCTCTTATCGTCTCGATAATATCGCCATGCCGATGAGGCAATGTAGGAAGCTCCTGCGAGAGTCAACCCCTACCCCGCTCGGGGTTGATGTGCTCCAATGAGGGGGAAGGTCTCGCTTCAGGGAGCGATGACCGACAGCTACCTGCTCTGGTTTCACGTGAAACCAGAGACCGTGTTGCTACCGTTGATGAAGTATCCCGGGCCAAGCAACGAGTGCTGTCAATATCGACAGAATGTCGCCGTGGGGCGGTGGCAGAATATGGCGGTGGCTCCACTCGATATGAGTGGAGCCACCGTTTCACGATCGAAACTGAGCCGGAGTTACGGATGAACCAGCGGGTTCCTCACCAACGCGTCATACAGTTCGTCTAACGATCCCTCTGCCTCGGCCGCAATGGGCAGCAGGGACGTCTCTGTCATTCCTGGAATGACGTTGACGTCAATGAACCACGGCGTCCCGTCATCGTCGAGAATGAGGTCGGTTCGTGAAAGGTTACCCAGTCCAAGGGTGGTGTGCACCGTGACAGCAGTGGCTTTCACCGTCTCGATGACCTCGTCATCCAGCCGAGCAGGGACGAAGTACTCCGAGCGGCCAGGGTTGTACCGTGCGTCAAAGTCATACTGTCCATCGGTGACTACTTCGACGGGGGGAAGCGCACGTGGCCCCTCTCCTGTATCGACAACGGAGACCGCAAGTTCCGTCCCGGCGACGTAACGCTCGATGAGCGCGCGCTCATCGTAAGCGAAGCAGGCCACCATCGCGGTGCGCAGCTCATCTGCCGTCGATGCGTAAGAGACACCGAGGCCAGAGCCCCCCTGATGGGGCTTCACCACCACGGGAAGACCCAGATGACCTGCGACGACGGTAAGAACCTCCTGCGCTCCCATTTGACTGAAATAGGATTGTGGAAGTGTTAACGAGTCAGGAGTAATCACTCCGCCGGTGCGAACGCTCGCCTTCGCGGTTGGTTTGAAGGAGGCCCGCTGGCAGCCGTCTGAGTGCGTGCCGACATACGGCAGTCCCAGCGCGATGAGCACATTCTGCAGACCCCCATCCTCCCCGGGGCCGCCGTGAACCAAGGGCCAGACGACGTCGGGTCCGAAGGTCCTGAGCGATCCAATGGTGCGTGCGTCAATGTCCAGGACGAGCACGGTATGCCCGAGGTGCTTGAGCACCTGGGCGACACGATGCCCTGAGCGCAGGGAGATGTCGCGCTCGTGGCTCAATCCGCCGGCGAGGACAGCGATACGGAGTGGAGACTGGTTCATCGTCAACCTCAGATCTGGTCGGGTGCGGGCGCGTGGACGCCTTCGGACTGATGGGGGCTGTGGGTGGGGCCGAACAGGTTCAGCAGCTCAAGATCGCGGCTCACGACGCCGGACAGCCGTCGCACCCCTTCGCGGATCTCGGTCGGCTCGGGATAGCAGAAGGACAGTCGCAGATGGTCCTGCCCTGCCCGACCTCCGGCGTAGAAGGCTGTACCGGAGACGTAAGCGACCAGGCTGGTGACTGCGCGTGGCAGCATGTCCTTGGCGTCGAGTCCCTCTGGAAGCCGGACCCACACGTAGAAGCCGCCGTCGGGGACGTTCCATTGACACATGGGCAGGAACTCTTCCAGCGCCGACACCATGGCGTCGCGCCGCTCCTGGTACATGGATCGGAAGTCCACGATCTGCCGCTTCCAGTCGAACTGCTCCAGGTACATGGAGATCGAGAACTGGCCCACCGACGACGGGCACAGGATCGCTGCCTCTGAGGCCAGCTTCATCTTCTCCCGCACGGCCGGTGGAGCCACGGCCCAGCCCACGCGGTATCCCGGGGCGAAGATCTTGGAGAAGGAGCCCAGGTAGACGACGTCGTCGGGCGCGAGGGTCTTGAGCGCCGTGTAGGTCTGCCCCTCGAAGCCCAGGAGACCGTAGGGATTGTCCTCCACGATGAGGATGTGGTGGCGCCGGCAGATCTCGATGATCTGCGGACGACGCTCCTCGGTGAGCGTCACTCCGGCGGGGTTGTGGAAGTTGGGCAGGCAGTAGAAGAACTTGATGCGACGTCCCTCCCGCTCGAGGCGGATGATCATCTCCTCCAGGGCCTCAGGGATGACACCTCCGGCATCAATGGGTACCTGCTGCACGTCGGCCTGGTAGGTCGCGAAGATCGACAGTGAGCCGACGTACGTGGGTGCTTCGGTCAGGACGACGTCGCCGGGGTCGACGAAGAGCTCGGCGATGATGTCGACGGCCTGCTGAGAGCCGGTGGTGACGATGACGTCCTCCGGGTCGGCTCTGATGCCCTCCAGAGCCATGACCTCGGTGATCTGCTCACGCAGCTGTGGCATGCCCTGACCTTTCCCGTACTGCAGCGCCCGGCCGCCATCCTCGCGGATCATCCGCGAGGTCGCCTCAGCCAGATGCTCCAGCGGGAGGTCCTTGAGGTTGGGCATTCCGCCGGCCAGCGACACGACCTCGGGACGTGAGGCGACGGCGAACAGCGACCGCGTCTCCGAGGCACGCAGACCGTGGGCTCGTGCCGCATAGCTGTCCAGCCACGGATCGAGTCGGTTGCCCTTCACCTGGTTACTGCTCTCACTCACCTGAGGTCCTTCCCTGGTCGCCACTGCTGCGTCCGTGCACCCAAGTCTGCCACGGACGCAGCGGTGGTCAGGAGCCCAGCGCGGCCAGGAGTATTCCGCGGTGTTTCACGTGAAACACGCGAATCGCTGCGCGTGGGTCAGGACGACGAAACGGCCCGGACAGGACGCGCCGCACATCGTGGGCACAATGCGCGGCGCGGTGAGGTGCCAGCACCCTTGCGGGTGGCGTCCTCGGTCAGCGGCTCAGAGCGCGCTCCTCAATGAGGGCTCGCAAGGGAGCCTCCTCGTTGTCGATCGTCTCCACCTTCTGGGGCCGGGCGAGCAGATCGGCGACGACGTCAGGGAGTCTCCGGCTCGCTCCCGAGTGCCTCGGCCACGGTCTGCGGGAACTTCGCGGCCTTGGCGGTCTCCATGACGAGTGTGGGGAAACCGGGTTCCATGACGCGCAGAGCGACCGTGACGCCGTCGGCCGTGTGCGGGTCAATGAGGCACCCAGAGCGCTTCTTGACGCTGCGGATGGTCTCCAGCCGGTCGGCGTGCGAGGACGTCCCGGCTACGAAGCCGAACTCCTCACGCAGACGCGGAAGCTGATCGCGCAGGTCGAGCGTTCCGGTGGTCTCCAGCTCCGCCCAGCGCTGCTCGAAGGCCTCCGGCCCCAGCAGTGCCCAGATGAAGCGCTCCAGGTTGGAGGCCTTCGAGATGTCCATCGACGGGCTGGAGGTGGCCAAGGTGTCCTCCGCTGAACGTGGCCGGTAGACGCCAGTGGTGAAGAACTCCTCGAGCACGTTGTTCTCATTGGTGGCCAGGATGAGACGGCGGATCGGCACCCCCATGGACCGAGCCAGGAAGCCGGCGTAGATGTTGCCAAAATTGCCCGAGGGCACGCATACGTCGACGCGGGTGTCGGCGCGACGCCCCTCCTCCACCGCGTCGGTGATCCTCAGCCAGGACCACACGTAGTAGACGGCCTGTGCGGCGATCCGACCGATATTGATGGAGTTGACGGCGCCCAGGTGATGGGCTGCCTTGAAGCTCGCGTCATTGCTCAGCGCCTTGACCAGCGCCTGGCAGTCGTCGAAGACACCGCGCACCGCGATGTTGTGGATATTGGCGTCCTGGAGGGTGTACATCTGGGCGCGCTGCACCGGGCTCATGCGGCCGGCCGGCGAGAGCATGAAGACACTGACGCCCTCCTGTCCCCGGAAAGCGTGCTCGGCCGCTGAGCCGGTGTCGCCGGAGGTGGCTCCCAGGATGTTGAGGACCTGGCCGTGCTTGGCCAGAACATAGGGAATCGCCTGCCCCAGGAACTGCATGGCCAGATCCTTGAAGGCCATGGTCGGTCCCTCGGACAGGCCCACGAGGGCAAGGCCGTCGGCGACGTCGTCGATCTCGGTGACAGGGACGACCGGCTGTGGGAACCGCTCCTGGCCGTAGGCGGCTCGAGTCAGTGCGGCGAGGTCCTCCCGGGGAATGTCGGTGGCGAACAGGCCGATGACCTCCGTGGCCAGGTCGGCGTAGCCCCAAGGGACCGCCAGGCCTCGATCTGCTCCGGTAGTCAGAGCGGGCAGCCGGCTTTGGGTACCGCCAGGCCTCCATCGGGTGCCAGGCCCGCCAGAAGAACGTCCGTGAACCCCGGCTGCCGCCATCTGGCCACGGGTGGAGATGTACTGGGTGTGCTGCATGTGCCGCTTTCTTGCCGTGTCGCATGCCTGGTTGCCGCGTGCGATTCCGGTGCGATTCTACGGGGCCGTGACGGTGGGTGACAGATGCGGTGACGATCGCCCGGCGGCGAGACCAGACATCAGACAATCGGCGGGACAATACATCGGCCCCGCCGAGAGACACCTGGAGGGGCGGCTCAGCGAGGCCGATGCGTGAGAATGAGAAGAGGGGCGAAGCCCAAGCCTCAGGCCAGGACCTTCTCCACCTCGGCCTTGAAGGAGGCCTTCGGGCGCGAGCCGCTGAACTGGTGGAAGACCTCGCCGTCGCGCACCACCGCGAAGGTCGGGATGGAACGCACGCCGTAGGAACGGGCCGTGGCCGGGTTGGCGTCCACATCGACCTTGACGAACTTGACCTTGCCACCGAAGTCGGCGGCGACCTCGTCCACAATCGGCGCCATCTGGCGGCAGGGGCCGCACCACTCGGCCCAGAAGTCGATGACGACGGGCACCTCGGACTTGAGGACCTCCTCCTCGAAGGTGGCGTCGGTGACGGCGAGAGCCTCAGACATGATTGTTCTCCTCGAACGTTGTGAATGGGTGAGTCGGGATGGACGGGGCCGGTTCTCCGACGTCGGCGGAGCCTGCCCGCCCTGTGCCGGGTGGAGAGAGGCGCCGGGTCAGGCCTGCAGAGTGGTCAGGTAGTGCTCGGCATCCAGGGCGGCGCGGCAGCCGGATCCGGCCGCCGTGATCGCCTGCTGGTAGGTGGGGTCGGCGACGTCACCGCAGGCGAAGACCCCGGGAATGCGGGTTCGCTGCGAGGGCACCTCGACCTTGATGTAGCCGGCCTCGTCGAGCTCGAGGACGTCGGCGACGAGCTCGCTGCGCGGCACCTGACCGATGGCGACGAACAGGCCCGTGGCCTCGAGCTGGCGGCGCTCCCCGGTGACGGTGTCCTCCAGGGTGACACCGGTCAGCGAGTCCTCACCGTGAAGCTCGACGACTCGCGAGTTCCAGGCGAAGGAGATCTTCGGGTCCTCCTGGGCGCGCTTGGCCATGACGGCCGAGGCGCGCAGCTCATCACGGCGGTGGACCACCGTCACGGAGCGGGCGAAGCGGGTCAGGAAAGTGGCCTCCTCCATGGCCGAGTCCCCACCGCCGACGACGACGATGTCCTGGTCCTTGAAGAAGAACCCGTCGCAGGGTGGCGCAGTAGGACACACCGTGGCCCGGGAGGCGCTCCTCCCCGTCGATCCCCAGGTGCCGGTACTCAGAGCCGGTGGAGATGATGACCGTGCGGGCCTCGTAGACGCCGTCGGAGGTGGTGATGCGCTTGACGTCGCCCTCCAGCTCGAGAGCGGTGACGTCCTCATAGCGGATGTCGGTGCCGAAGCGCTCGGCCTGCTCCTGCATCTGGTTCATGAGTTCGGGGCCCAGGATCCCCTCGATGAAACCGGGGTAGTTCTCCACCTCGGTCGTGTTCATCAGGGCGCCGCCCGCAGTCACCGAGCCGGCCAGGACGACCGGGTTGAGCTGGGCACGGGCCGCGTAGATGGCGGCTGTGTAGCCGGCGGGGCCGGAGCCGACGATGACGACGTCGTGAATCATGACTCTCCTGACGAGCGGATGGGGGCCGCAGTGTGCGGTCACTTGGGGTAACTGGTAATCAATACGGCCTGTTCCCGGAGAAGATCTTATTTGAGTGTGATCTCCGTCATTGTGGCCTTGTAGTTGTCCGTCCTCTTCAAGATTTGGGGAAGCTGTGTGATTCGAATGACGATGGTGTTGACCTCTTCAGGCTTATCGATCTTCAACGTGGTGTTACCTGCAGTGAAGGAGTTCGTAGCGAGTATCGTGCCGTTGGCGTCCGATGCGTGGACCTCGACCTGACCTCCCTCGCTGGTGGTGCCCTGAAGATCGATCTCCGAGACCTTGGCGGGGTTCTTGAGCGTGATCTGGATGTCGACCGGATCCGTCTCAGGAGTCGCCGAGTAATGAGAGGACCACTCATTACTCGTGTCCCCATCAGTGAGGAATCCAGCTTTGGAGGCAGCGACGTTACTGGAGTCGTCCACAACGCTGACGCCGGAGATCTCGGGTGGGGCCGCAGTCTCCTGGGGTGCGGGCTGCTGGCCGCCCCCCTCATCGGCCTTCTGAGCGCTGGCCGAGGGAACGGTGTCGGCGGCCGCGCGGTCCTTGTCCGCGAAGGGGATGCCGATCGTCTGGTACACGATGTAGCTGGCCACCACCAGCAAGACGATGACCATCAGGGCGAAGGTGACCAGGACCGAGCTCGTCGTGCGCTGCTCCCGGCGAGCGGCCTCGGGGTCGATCTCCTCGTCCTCGTCGTCCTCGAAGGCCGGGAAGCTGCCGGTGAAGGGCTCGGCCGGAACCGGTGCCGGCCCGGGGACTGTCTCGGAGGCGGTCGACAGGACATTCGGGATCGGGTTCGTCGGCCCGGTGACCTGGACGTAGACGTCGTCGGCGGACTGCTCCTGCACGGCCGTCGGTTCGGGCCGCGGATCAGGGATCGGCGTGGTCGGTGCTGCGGTAGCGGAGGCGGCCTCCATGACGGTGGTCTGCTCCGCAGGTGCATCGGTGGCGGCGGGCACGGATGGTGCCGGCTCCGGCTGAACCGGCGCAGGTGCCGTCTGCCCTGCCGAGGCGCTGACCGTGGCGCTCTTGCCGGCGCCACTGCGCCGCAGCCTGTCCAGGACTCCGCGAGCCGCGCTGGCGACACCGGCTCCCGCGGCACTGACCGCGGCCGTCGCACCCGCGGTGGCGCTGGCGCCGGTGCCACCGCCACCAGTGCTGCCGCCGCTCGATGCGGGGCGCTGGGACGAGGGGACCTGTGTCGGGCCGGACTCGTGGTAGCCGGTCACCTGGTCCCAGGTGCCCAGTGAGCGCGCCACCTCCGCCGAGGAGATGGGGGGCTGGCTGCTCCAGGTGCGTTCGCACAGCTCATCCAGGACCGGGTCGATTCCCGGCACGAGCGTGGAGGGCTTGACCGGGACGCCACCCAGGCGTGGTGCGGAGGGAATGCCGGGGCGCTTGCCCGGCCACCGGCCGGTCAGACCGTAGTAGAGGATCTCCACCAGGGAACGGGCGTCGGCGCGATCGGCGGCCGACGGGTCATGGCCGGCGACCCGGCTCTCCAGATCGAGGGCGGCGGCCTCGATCCCCAGGCCGCTGACCTTCACCGTCCCATCGGGAAGAATACGGATGGACTCGGGAGACAGGTTGAGGTGGTGCAGGCCCTTGCGTGCACCGGCGTCGAGCGCCTGCGCGGTCTCACCGATGATGGCGCGCGCCTGCGCCGGGGGCATGCCCGGGAGACCAGGAGGAGAAGGTGCGTCCGGTCAGCGGCTCGGTGACGATGACGGAGGGCTCGGCGCGCTCGACGTCATAGACCTGCTGAAGACGCTGGTCCTCGACCAGTACCGCCCTGCTGGCCGACTCCAGGACGTTGTCGCGATGAAGCGTCGCGTCGGTGAGAACCAGGATCGTGACGTCTCGATCCAGGATCGTGTCGACGCCACGGTGCCTGACAATGCGCGGCAGCGTGGTGGACAGCGTTCCCAGGGGCCCGTAGCGACCACTGCCGATAGGCGTCGCCTCCGACATGCGTCTCCTTCCTTGAGATGGTTGTCCATCTGAACCAGTTGTCCCCATCGTAACTGTCTGAGGGCGCCGGATAGGGGTGATGTGGCCCGTGTGGGCGGAGGCATGTGACTGGTGGAGGGCGGACTGCCCTGTGGCCACCCAGGGAAGGGGAATGCTGGCCGGCAGCGACGGCGGGATACTCCCAGGGGCGTTGGGCGGGACGTGCCCCAGGGGTCTGCCAGTGGTGGGAGGAGCCGGCCGTGGCATCGGCGCTCGTGGGCGGTGGTGGTGGCAGCAGCCTGTGAAGGGGGCCTGCTGGCGGGTGCCGGCGGCGGCGCGAGCGAGGGTGGCCCGCGATGGCCTGAGACGGGTGACCGCCCGCGTGCTGCGGGCCCCATTTGACCCGGCTGTCCCCAGGGTGGGTCTGTGCCTGAGTCGGCGGCGGGCGGTGCGGGCGGCACCGCCCTGAGCGCCGCCGGAGGTGTAGCCAACAGCACCATGCGCCGTCGCGTCCGTCGAAACGCCTGAGGGGCCTGAAAGCCGCCTGAGCCGGTGGTGGCGGCGGGTGGGTGCCGGTGTCTGAACGGCGGCCATCTGAGCAGTCGCCTGAGCCGGTGGCTCCGGCGGTGACAGCCAGGCCGCCGCCGCCAGGACCGCTCGTCCCGGGTGCGCCGGGCAGACGACGACCGACCGTGGACAGGGATCCGGGAGAAGGGCCGGAAGGCGACCGTGATCTCCTCGATCCTGACAATGCGCCCCATCAGCAGGGTAGATGAGCGACATGACGGTGGCGACGACGGCGATGTGCCCGAGTGCCGCGGACATGTTGGCCAGGGAGGAGTCGGCGTCGATGTCGCCCAGCATCGCGTTGAGCAGGAGCCCGACGACCACCGCGGGCGCTACCGCCATGATGAGACGCAGGTGAGTGGTGACGATCCTGCGGCCGTCGAGGCTGGGCAGGTGGGAGCGCATCATGGGGATGACCACCACGCAGCCCCCGATCTGGCTGATCGTGTTGGCCGCGCCCGCCCAGGTCATCCAATGGTTGGCCGGAGCGACGAAGTAGGCCAGGACGCACAGGATCACGGGGATGACGCCGACGACGACGTCGGCCAGCAGCAGCCGCTTGGTGTCGGAGTAGGCCAGCATCACCCGCTGGGTCCCGAACCAGATCCCCTGCGGGATGATGCCCAGAGCCAGAGCGATGAGCATGGGGGCGCTGGCCTGGGCCTCGGGCAGGGAGATCGAGGGGGTGAAGAGCTGAAGGGCCGGGACGGACAGGACGCAGATGCCCGCAGTGGCCAGCACCGTGAAGACACCCGCCGAGCGCAGCCCCAGGGAGAGGTCCTCGCGCACGCCGGCGGCGTCCCCGGCTGCGGCCTTCTCACTCATACGGGTGAACAGGGCGGTGATGATGGAGGTGACCACCAGGGACTGGGGCAGCATGTACACCAGGTAGGCGTTGAGCCACATGGTCGTCGAGGGCACGATGACGTCCGCGTACTCGGGCTGCTCGGAGGCCGTGACCGCGTAGGAGCCCAGGTTGGAGGTGATCCAGTTGCTCAGGCTGGCTACGCCCACCCCGGCCAGCGCCCACAGGGCCACCTTGACGGTCTTGCCCAGCCCCAGGCCCCGCACCCCGAAGATGATGCGCGGCCGGAAGCCCGGAGCGCACCAGGGGATGTAGAGGATCAGCGCCTGAACCGCGATGCCCAGGGTCGTCGTCGCCCCGATGAGAGTGATCCGGCTCCCGTCCCAGACATCTGCTCCCTCACCGGTGGTGTAGCGACCGTAGAGATGGAGATAGAACAGGATCGATGCGATCGAGATGATGTTGTTGAGCACCGGGGGACCACATGTAGGGGCCCGAAGCTCGAGCGGGCGTTGAGCACCTGCCCCCACAGGGCGTACAGGCCGTAGAAGAAGACCTGGGGCATGAACCAGAACGCGAAGGCGAAGGACAGCGCGCGCCACTGCCCCTGAGCCAAGGAGTTGGCGTTGAGGGTGAAGATGAGGGGCGCGGCCGCGGTCGCGATGCACGTGACCGCCAGCATGAGCGTGGCCGCGGCGGTCAGGGAGGCGATTGACGACCTCCTCGCCGTTGCGTCGTCGCAGCGCCTGGACGATCTGCGGCACCAGGATCGCGTTGAGGATCCCGCCGATCATCATGTTGTACAGGTACGTGGGCAGGTTGTTGGCCGTGTTGAAGGCGTCGGCTGCCCCCGACCCGGTGGCGCCGAGCGCCATGACGATCAGGGCGTTGCGCACCATGCCCAGGATGCGGGAGACCAGGGTCCCCGAGGCCATGATGGCCGAGGACCGCGCCAGGGATGCCTGGCTGCGCCCCTGGGAGGAGGAGCGCCCGGTCCGTACACGTTTGATGATGCTCATGCCGTCTCCTGTGCAGCCGGGGCCACTGCGGTGCGGCGGCCTCGTCGTACTGTCCTCACCGTACCGATCACCACGATGGAGACCAGGACCCCGACGATGACGCCGGTGCCTCGGCCCTCCCAGTCGGCGCGCACTCGCATGTTGACGGTGGTGGGCGTGCCCACGGTGGTGCCATCGGCGGCAAGCACCTGCACCGTCAGACCGACGTCGCCCGAGCCGACGGCCTGGATCGGCACCGTGACCTTGGCCTGCTGGTGAGCCGGGACCCTCACGGTGGTGGTGCGTGGGACCTGGAGGCGCTTGTTGTTCGAGACCAGGTAGACCTGGACGGTGACGTCCTGACTCAGGGAGGAGGTGATGCGCACCGGCAGCTGCGCCTCGGAGCTGATGACGTTGATGGTCGATGACGGTACCGCGGCCAGTGAGGAGGTGACGTTGGCCCCGGAGGCCTCGGCGGCCGGAATCTGGGCACTGCGGGTCTTGGGATCGGCCCGCCAGGATGCGGAGGAGACGACGGCCTCCAGGTCGGTGTAGTCGCCCAGCAACGCGGCCGGTTCGGAGAGCACCGAGGAGATCGACTGCAGGGTTCCGGCCGTACGGCCGGCAGCGGCGAGGGTGTCGGTGGACAGCTCGTCGTCGTCGATCACCGTGTCCGACAGCTCGGTGCGCTCGATCCGAGAGGTGCCCTCGTTGACGGCCGTGACCTCCTCCTGGGCCCGCTCCTGGAGGGCGCCCAGGGACTGGGAGCTGGCCCAGGGGACCGAGCGCAGGGCGGCCACCCTCTCCCGCACGACCGATGACTGCACGCCGGAGGCGGCCTGGCGGGGCATCGCCACGACGATGTCTCGTTCCAGCGTCGGGGCCTGGCGGGCCAGGATGGCACTGTTGCCGCGCAGCAGCTGGCGGGTGTCGAGCTCGGTCGCCTGGGCGCTCTGGGCAGCCTGGGGGTTCGAGGAGCTCTGGTCGGGGGCTGTGGGCTTGGCGCCCTCACCGGTGAGCGCCTCTGACAGTGACTGCTCCGGAATCAGGACCGCGTGATCCCCGGAGGCACCCAGACCCGAAGGGGTGTAGGTGAGCTCGTCGGCCGGCGGCAAGGACTCCGGTGAGGCGATGATGGTCGACGCCGGCTGTGCCAGCGCATTGACCGTGGTTTCGTCCGCGACGCTGGAGGCCAGCCAGGTCAAGGACGTCGGGGCCCCCACCTTGACAATGGCCGACTCCTGGGTGCGCCGTGCGGCGGTCTCGATGAGGCTCGTCTGCTGCAGATGCGCCAGGGCCGCGGTATCGGAGTCGCCCCAGGGCAGAGCCACCAGGCTGTTGGTGTGGATGGCCCGCGCGAGAGCGGCGGAGAGCTGGATGACCTCGTTGGAGGCGTGAGACGCCTTTGTCCGACGGTGATGTCGTGGCGGTGCCCCCCGACTGCGGGGACGGGGTGGCGCTCGCCGAGGGCTCGCGTCGTCGACGGTGCGGACGGGGGCCGATGACGCGGAGGGAGTCAGCGCTCTGGGGGTGTCTGAGGGGCGGCATCCGGCGTCGCGGGTTGGGAACCGCTGTTGCGCGCGGCCTGCTCCAGGCTGGCCGTGGTGACGCCGAGGGCCTCGACCAGCGCCGGGTCGACGGCGACGACGACGCCGTCGCCGGCCATGCTCACCAGGCCGAGGACCCGGCTGTGGATGCGGTTGAGGGCCTCCGAGCGCTCCTGGTGCGCGGACCGGCCAGCACCGCCATCTCCTGCGCGGAGGCGGTGACCGGCAGGAAGACGGTCATGCGCACCGGTGCGACGGAGGCGCCGCTGTCCCACACGAGGATGCTGCGGTCCTGGGCCAGGGAGACGTCCTGGGCCACCAGAGCGACGGAGACGCCACGCGGCCCCCACTGGTCGGCGCTGGTCAGCGGCAGCTCGCCGGCGGGGATGGTGATGGAGAACTGGGAGACTCCCCCGGGCTGGAGATCGTGACCCAGTGGGACCGTGACCGGGTCCGACAGTCCCCGACTCATCGGTCTCCGGTCAGCCACGTGCCCAGGCCCCGACTCGTGGACTCCGTGGATCGCTGCACCCTGGTCACCAGGTCCGCCCCGGTGATGGCCTGACTGGTTCCGTTGGTGATGGTGCCGGTCAGGATGAGGTCCTGGTCTGTGTGCAGCACCTCGGGGGCCAGGGCGTCGATGCTCAGGGTCACCTGGTTGGTGGTCGTCTCGCGCTCGCCCGAGGGCCGTCCGCCGCGGGCCGAGGTGAGGAGGCCGTCGTCGTGGACGGCGTCGCCGGGAGCGAGCGGTGCGACGTCAGCAGAGAGTCCACCGGGCTGCGCGACCAGGATCGCTCCGGAGCCCTGGTCCGCCTCGGCGGCGGGCAGAGCGATCACCGGCCACATCACCAGGCCCGCCACCCCCAGTAGGGCGGCAATGGTCACCATCGCCCTGCTCCGCAGCCGGGAGCCCAGCGTGGTGACCACCTTCGCGCACAGATAGGTGGTGCCCGTCATCCATCCCCCACCAGGATGTCCCAGGCCGCGGCCACGATACGGCGCTCGTTGGGGTAGGCCAGCCGGTGGGAGACGTCGTCGAGGGCGACCCACTCGACGTCCTCGGCCTCATGGTCCGGGTCGTTCTCCGTGGTCAGCGTGCCGCTGACCGCCTCCAGCAGGAAATGGTGCACCACCTTGTGGACACGGTGCTCGTGGCCGGCGAACCAGTAGTCGATGGTCGCCAGGTGCCGAAGAACCCGACCGGTGATCCCGGTCTCCTCCATGATCTCGCGGACCGCGGCCTGCTCGGGGGTCTCAGTGCCCTCCAGGTGCCCCTTGGGCAGGCACCACTCCAGCCGCCCGCCCCGGTTGCGCCGAGCGATGACCGCGGTGAAGGCCTGCCCGTTCTGAACGTCGACGACCAGGCCGCCGGCACTGGTCTCGTTGATGATCGGCAGAGTGCGCGCACCCGCCCGGTGGGCCGGGTTTCCGGCGCGGGGCGTGCGAGTGCGTGGAGAGGGCATGGGGACACTCTAGGGCGTTCGAGCCGCCGGGCGCCTCTGGCCGAGTACGTCGTCGCACACAACTGCGCCGTGCGCGGACGGACTGCCGTGACGGTGCGTGCCCGCCTGCGCGAGATGGTCATCACCACGGGGATGCCGAGGCCGAGGACGACGGCGCGCCGGTGAGGGTTCATGGCAGGCTTGGGCCGATGACTGCGCACCCCGCTCCCGCTGAATCCGCCGACTGCCCGGAAGCCGTCGAGAACCGCGGCCTGACGCCCAAGGCCCGTCAGGCGCTCGAGGGCCTGCCCCCCGCCCTGGCGGCCCTGGGGTACGCCTTCGTGCGCGCCGGGCACGAGATCGCCCTGGTCGGCGGGCCGGTGCGGGACGCCTTCCTCGGCGTCGCCCCCCACGACCTGGACCTGACCACCTCGGCCCGCCCCGAGCAGACCGAGAAGATCCTGGCCGCCTGGGGTGAGACCACCTGGGACGTGGGCCGGGCCTTCGGCACCATCGGCGCGCGCAAGGGCTCCACCATCGTGGAGGTCACCACCTACCGCACCGAGGCCTACGAGGTGGGCTCGCGCAAGCCCCAGGTCACCTACGGCGACACCCTCACCGGGGACCTCACCCGCCGCGACTTCACCGTCAACGCCATGGCGCTGCGCCTGCCCGACCTCGAGCTCGTCGACCCCTGCGGCGGCCTGGCCGACCTGAACGCCGGCATCCTGCGCACCCCCGTCAGCGCCGAGCAGTCCTTCGACGACGACCCCCTGCGCATCATGCGGGCCGCCCGCTTCGCCGCCCAGCTCGGCTTCGACGTCGAGATGGACGTCATGACCGCCATGGAGGAGATGGCCTCCCGCCTGGAGATCGTCTCCGCCGAGCGCGTGCGCGCCGAGCTCGAGCGCCTGCTCATCAGCCCCTGGCCCCGGCGCGGACTGGAGCTGCTGGTCCACACCGGCGTGGCCGACGTCGTCCTGCCCGAGCTGAGCGCCCTGCGCGAGACCGTCGACGAGCACAAGCGCCACAAGGACGTCTACGAGCACACCCTGACCGTCCTGGACCAGGCCATCGACCTGGAGACCGGGCCCGACGGACCCGTCCCCGGCCCCGACCTGGTGCTGCGCCTGGCCGCCATCCTCCACGACATCGGCAAGCCCGCCACCCGCCGCTTCCTGCCCGACGGCACCGTCACCTTCCACGGGCCACGACCACGTCGGCGCCCGGATGACGGCCAAGCGCCTGCGGGCGCTGCGCTTCGACAAGCAGACCGTCAAGGACGTCTCCCGGCTGGTCGAGCTCCACCTGCGCTTCCACGGCTACGTCGACGCCGCCTGGTCGGACTCGGCCGTGCGCCGCTACGCCACCGACGCCGGTCCCCTGCTGGAGCGCCTCCACCGGCTCACCCGGGCCGACGTCACCACCCGCAACCGCCGCAAGGCCGCCATGCTGGACCGCGCCTACGACGACCTCGAGGGGCGCATCGAGTCCCTGCGCGCCGCCGAGGAGCTCGCCGCCATCCGCCCGGACCTCGACGGCGGCCAGATCATGGCCGAGCTCGGCGTGGCCCCCGGACCGGTCGTCGGCGAGGCCTACCGCTTCCCTCATGGACCCTGCGCATGGAGAAGGGACCGATCGGCGAGGACCTGGCCCGCCAGGCACTGCGCTCCTGGTGGGCGGCCCGGCAGAAGAGCTGAGGGCGAGAAATGCGTGAAACCTCAAGGGAGCTGCGGGTCGGTGTCGTCGGCATCGGGGCCCGCTGCTACCTGGCCGCGCTCGCGGACTCCTCACCGGTCCCGGCCCGGCTCGTCGCCGCGGCCGACACCGCGCCCGACGCCACCGAGCGCGCCCAGCGGCTCCTGCCCGAGGGCGTGGCGGTCGTGGCCGACCACCGCGACCTGCTGGGACACGGGATCGACGCGGTCGTCCTGACCACTCCCGACGACACGCACGAGGAGCTGGCCCGCTTCTTCCTCGAGGCCGGCATCCCGGTCTACCTGGAGAAGCCCCTGGCCATCACCATCGAGGCCGCCGACCGCATCCTGGAGGCGGCCCGACGCACCGGCACCCGCCTCTACGTGGGCCACAACATGCGCCACATGGAGGTGGTGCGGCTGCTGAAGTCGATCATCGACTCCGGGCGGATCGGCGAGCTCAAGGCCATCTGGTGCCGCCACTTCGTGGGCAACGGCGGCGACTACTACTTCCGCGACTGGCACGCCGAGCGCCGCCACGTCACCGGCCTGCTGCTGCAGAAGGCCGCCCACGACATCGACGTCATGAGCTGGCTGGCCGCCCTCCGCGCCGGCCCGCGTCGTCGGCATGGGCGGGCTCATGGTCTACGGGGAGGCCGAGCGGCGCCCGGCCGGGACGAGCGCCGGCACCGTCATGCAGGACTGGTTCAGCCTCGAGCACTGGCCCGCCGACGAGGTGAGTGACCTCAACCCCGTCATCGACGTCGAGGACCACTCCATGCTCATGATGACCATGCGCAACGGGGTCATGACCTCCTACCAGCAGTGCCACTTCACCCCCGACTACTGGCGCAGCTACACGGTCATCGGCACCCGCGGCCGGGCCGAGAACCTCGGCGACGGGGCCGGTGACGTCGTCAAGGTGTGGACCGAGCGCACGGAGCACTACTCCGAGCGCGCCACCCAGGAGTACGTCATCGCCGAGGAGGGCACCGGGCACGACAGCGCCGACCAGCTCGCCATCGACGAGTTCCTGCGCTTCGTGCGCGACGGCGGGGCCACCGACGTCTCCCCGGTCAGTGCGCGCGACGCCGTCGCGGCGGGCGTGCTGGCCACCCGGTCCCTGCGCTCGGGGTCCGTGCCCTTCGACGTGCCCGAGCTCGACGCGGACCTGGCGGCCTACTTCCACCGCGGACAACAAAATCCTCACTCACCGGCGGAATCTTCATAAACGACGTGGCTCCGCGTCATCTTTGAGGAAAATGTCGGTCTGGACGGTCGGTAGCACGTACAGTGCGAGCCGGGCGGTGCCGGTGCCTCGAGGGGGACCCGACCCGCGGGCAGGACAGGCCGGAGCCGAGGAGAGCGCATGATTCATCACATCACCCTGACCGGGCGCAGCATCGCCCTGGCCTGCGACGGCACGGTGACCACCCAGCACGGGGCCGGCGGCGCCACCGGCGCGGTCTACATCGAGGCCTCCCACCTGACCCTCCTGCACGACATGCGCGACGGCGAGTTCTACCGCACCGGCCAGAACTCCTGGTCGCCGTCGGGCTGGCGCCGCCTGAGCGAGGCGCCCATGCGCATCGCCAACGAGCAGCGTCGTCGGACCGCCGACGACGCCCCCTGGGACGACCCGGCCCGCCACCACTCGGCCTGGATGGCGGTCCTGGAGGACTCCGCCGGGGCGCTGCTCGTGGGCTGCCTGGACGGGCGCACGCCGCGGGTGCGCGCCGACACCGCGGTCCTGGAGGCATTCACCGAGTCCGGCGACCCGGCGCGCTGGGTGATCCTGCCCGGCCCGGCCACCGCCGTCATGGCCCGCTACGCGCGCGAGCTCGGCGAGAGCCTGGGAGGCCGGGAGATCGAGCCGCAGAGCGTGTGGTGCTCCTGGTACTCCTACTACGAGGGCATCTCGCAGGAGGCCCTCGAGCGCGAGATCCCGCAGGTCGCCGAGCTGGGCTTCAAGACGCTTCAGATCGACGACGGCTGGGAGGCCGCGGTCGGCGACTGGGAGGCCGGCGAGAGCTTCGGCGACGGCATGGAGGCCGCCGCGACCCGGATCCGGGAGGCCGGCATGCAGCCGGGCCTGTGGGTGGCGCCCTTCATCGCCCTGCCCGGCTCCCGGGCCGTGCGCGACTACCCGGAGATGTTCGTCCACAACGCCGACGGCGGACTGGCCGTGGCCGGCTCCAACTGGGGCGGCGACTACTACGCGCTGGACACGACCCACCCCACCGCCCAGACCTACGTGCGCAAGCTCATCGCCAAGATCGTCCACCGGTGGGGCTTCAGCTACCTCAAGCTCGACTTCATCAACGCCGCCGCCATCCCCGGCTACCGGCACCGGCAGATCGATCGCGAGGAGGCCTACCGCACCGGGCTGCGCCTCGTGCGCGACACCGCCGGCGAGGAGACCTTCCTCCTGGGCTCCGGGGCGCTCATCATGCCCTCCATCGGGCTGCTCGACGCCGTGCGGGTGGGGCCCGGACGTCGCCCCCATGTGGGAGAACTACGCCTCCGACGACCCTGTCCGACGCCAAGGCCTACAACGCCCCTGCACGCCGGCATCAACCGGCTCTGGCTGGGGCGGGTCATCGGGGTCGATCCCGACGTCGTCTTCTTCCGCCACCGCCGCAACCTCCTGGACGACACCCAGATGCAGTGGCTGCGCGACGTGGCCGAGGCCAGCCGCTACCGGTGCCTGTCGGACCAGATGACCTGGCTCGACGAGGAGGAGAAGGAGGCCGTGCGCGCCTACCTGGCCGCCGAGGACGAGCCCCTGGAGATCCTGGGCCGCTACCGCTTCAGCCTGGGTGAGCGCGAGATCGACCTCACCGAGGCCATCGAGGGCGAGGCGTCGGCCTACCCGCTGTGAGGTGGGGCTGGGACGGCTCCGGGGAGGGCACCCGGCCGAGGTCCTACGGTCCCAGCAGGGAGGCGGGCACGACGGCGATCCCGTCCTCGTCCCGGTAGGCCAGACGGCCGGTGGTCACCAGGACTGCGTCCGCGAGCCTCGGCCCGATCTTCTTGCGCAGCCAGCGCAGGTGCTTGGTGTCCTCCGGCTTGGGGGTGGCCCTCGCCTTGATCTCAAATGCGACAACCCGACGGTCGGCTCCTTCGAGGATGATGTCGATCTCCTGGAGCCCGCCTTTGGTGCGCAGGTGGAAGACCCGGGCGCTGAGGACCTCCGCGTAGACCTGAAGACTCTGAATCACCAGGGACTCGAATAGTGAGCCGAGTACTCGGGGGCGGCGCGGGTGCCCCGAGGGCTGGTGAGGATCGGGTGGCCGACCCCGAGCACCTCGGAGGGGCCGTATCCGAGAAGGCGAGCGGCCAGGGCCGGGTCGCACAGCTGGTGCTTGTCGGTCAGGTTGTTGCGGGAGAACTCGTTCTCGCTGGGGCTCCAGCCCGGAACCGGGTCCAGCAGCCACATCCCGCTGAGGTGGTCTCGGTAGGAGCGTGCCGTCGCCAAGCCCATGTCGGTGCTCAGGGGTCTGGTCGCCAGCTCGGCGATGGAGCTGAAGCTCGCCGTCGTGGCCACCGCGCTGGCGTAGGCCGTCAGCCACTCCCTCACGGATCGTGAACGTCGCCTGCCACCCGTCGCTTCCGGTAGATCATGTCGGAGCGTTTGCTCGATGTATCCGTCCAGCTGGGCCTTGCGCCCTAGAGGCGGCTGCTCCCTGATGGCGGGGAAGCCGGAGCGGCAGATCTCATCGACGTACTGGTCGATCGTGACACTCGTGTACCCCTCGATCGGGGTCAGGGCGGAGAGGTCCTGAGTGCCGAGACCACTGCCTAACAGGCTCCCCACCGAGACCGTTGGGGTCTCGATCGCGCGCTCGGCCAGGCTGAAGGGGCGCATCCTCAGAGTGATGATCCGTCCTGCGCCGGTGTGGGTGGGTGCCTGGGACGGTGTGGAGGACCCGGTGAGCAGAAAACGGCCGGGAGAGGGATCGTCGTCGACGGCGCGACGTACCCGGTCCCACAGCTCGGGCATGCGTTGCCACTCGTCGATGACGAGAGGACTGGGAAGAGTGGTGAAGCGCGATCCGATGGCGGCGAGCTGGGCGCGTTCATCGGGATCGTCAACGGCGATGAAGGTAGTGCCGTGGGCCCTGGCGGTGCGGGTCTTTCCCGACGGCGCGGGCTCCCTCGACGCTGACCGCCGGGACCGACCGCAGCAGCTCCTCGAGGCGCTGGTCCATGAGACGCGGCTGGTAGGTGGTCATGAACTGATCGTAAGGGCCACTTTGTGCTGCCGTACAGCCAAAAGAGTGGGTCTGTGGATAACTCTGGGGTCAGGGAGCTGTGGGTGACGATCAGATCGGTCGTGCCTTCATCGACTATTTGGTCAAGAGTTAATGATCTGTTTGGTCAAGTGTTGTGTTGACTGCTGCGCCCCTCTGGAGCCCCGGCACAGCAGCGGGCAGTGACAGGGGGACTCACCAAGTGTAAGATGAGTCTCATCATCGCCGTGCCTCTCAAGAGACGCATCGGCTCCACAGCTGGTGGAGGTAGCGGGTTATCAATGGTCCGCACGGAAGTGCTGGCGGTGCAGCCCCAGGGGACTGGGGGTTAAACTTATCAATGGTAGGACCAAGTTCTCAGGAGTGTTGATGTGAGCGGCCTGGACTTCACAGACCTCTTCCGCGAGATCACTGGGCATGAGCCCAGGGACTACCAGGTGCGCCTGGCCGAGCGACTCGCCCGGGGAGAGCCGCCGTCCCACCTCAGCGTCCCGACCGGGATGGGCAAGACCCTCGCGGTCCTCATCGGATGGTTGTACGCGCTGGCTCAGGACGCCGAGCAGGTAGGCCGACGTCGTCGGAGGCGGGTGGTCCCCCTGAGACTGCATCTCGTTGTCGACCGGCGCGCCGTCGTCGATGACTCCTTCGAGGCGGCGCAAAGGATCAGGAAGGCGCTCGGAGAAGGTGCGGGTGATCGGTCGACGGGGAGACACGTGGCCGAGGTGCTGCGCTCGGCTTTCGCGATCCCTGCTGAGGCGGAGGTGCTCGAGGTGCGTCGCCTGCGCGGCGGGCTCGCTGATGCTGATGGGGACCTGACGGAGCACACGCGCTACCCCTCCCGGCCGGCCATCATCGTGGGAACACTCGACATGACCGTGTCCCGTCTGCTGTTCCGCGGCTACCAGCTCTCGCCCTACCGCCGCAGCATCGATGCGGCGCTGACGGGGATGGATGCGTTCTGGGTCCTCGACGAGGCGCACCTCTCCAAACAAGCCCTGACCACCTTGTTCGTGCTCCGCAGCGAGGAGAGCAGGCTCGAGGATCGTTGTGGCGGCAGCGTCCCGGGCCTGCAGGTCATGCCGATGACGGCGACACCCATGACGCTTCCCGCCCTCCACCGGGGGGCCGACCAGGAACCGACTCCCGGTCTCAGCTCTGACTGGGAGGAGGAGTGCCGCCTCGATCCGCAGCTGGCTGCGCGGCGGGCGCATCGTGACGGTCTCCCGGTGGACGTTCACTGCGTGGATGGCAAGGCGGCAGCTGCTCTCACGGAGCAGGCATGCAGCCGCGTGAAGGAGCTGAGCCGGGGAGAGTCGCTGGTCGTCTTCTGCAACACTCTGGACACCGTCAAGAAGGTCGTGGCCGGGTTGAAGAAGCAGGCCCGAAAGCTGAAGGAGCAGGCTCCTCACGTGGACGTCATGGTCGGCGGGATGCCTGCTCGCCGTAGCGAGCACGTCGTGAAGGGACTCTCCCCTTATCGGACGGGGGCCGAGGGACCGTCAGGACGCGCAGGCCACCGTCGTCGTGGCCACATCGACTCTGGAGGTTGGTGCCGACCTCGACTTCACCCACCTCCTGACGGAGAGCTGTCAGGCCGGCTCCCTGGTGCAGCGCCTGGGACGAGTCAATCGGGTCGGCGCCCGCCCCGACGGCAGCGCGACCATCGTTCACTCCACCACGAGTCAGGACCCGATCCACGGTGGAGCCGCAGACGCCGTCGTCGAGCTGATCGACGGAGCCACCACTCTCGGTGAGGTGGTGAAACGGCTCGATGAGGCTGACGGGCGGGAGGAGCTGGTGAACGCGACTCAGGTTCCGGTCGTCATCCCTCCGAATGTCTTCGCCGCCTATCTGCGCACCCTGGGGTCCCGCAACGACGCCCCGGTCCACCCGTGGATCCGGCCGCTGGCCGATCCACGGCCGGACACGTTCATCGTCTTCCGCAAGAGTGTGGGAGACCTCGCCGGCGTCAGTCCTGAGGCGCTCCAGGAGGACCTGACTCGTTGGCGGCCCGATCTTCGAGCCGAGGCCTGGAGCATCCCGCTGAACGATGCTCAGGAGGTAGCGAAACAGGCGGTGAAACGCAGCCCCTCGTCATCATCGATCCGACGTCGCAGGAGCCGCGCGTCCTTGAGGCCGGGGACTCTCTTCCCGATCTGGTTCCCGGTCAGATCCTCGTCTTGGCGCCGGGTGACGGCAGCAACCCCTATGGGCTGGAGAACGCCGGCCGTGACTACTCCGGGCAGCACGTCATGCCCGGCGCCACGGCTGAGGAGGTGTCCAAGGAGCTGGTGTCCCTCGCGACGGGGACGGACCGGGGAACGAGCCGGAGGGAGGCGGTCATCCTCACGGACCTGTCCGGGGGCGACCTGCGAACCGACGACCCGTACGCCGACCTCCTGGAAGAGGCGGCCCTGCTCGCAGTGCCACCGGGTTGGCAGATCATCGACGACGTCCTTGGCGCCGACAGTCTTCACCCGTGGCTCCGCCTGCGGCTCGTGGAGGCCGCCACCGAGCCTCCCGCGAGCACCGAGGATGACGCCGACGAGCGCACCCTGTGCGGCCACGGAGACCGGGTGGGTGAGCGTGCAGGACAGTGGGCCCGAGCCATCGGCCTGCCCGAGAACCTGGTGGAGGACCTCGTCACTGCCGGGCGCCACCATGACGACGGCAAGGCCGATCCCAGGATGCAGGCCGCCCTTGGGGCTGCCGTGGATGAGAGCGGTTTCCTCCTTCTTGAGGAGCCGGGGCAGCGGGAGCGTCGAAGGCCGCTGAGCAAGTCCCGGCTCCCTCGCAGGTACTGGAACCGCTCCATGCGCATGGCCGGCGTTCCCTCCGGCTGGAGGCACGAAGCGTTCTCAGCGGATCTCCTCAAGGAGCAGCTGGAAAAAGGTGAGCAGACGGCGCACGATCCTGACCTGGTGATGCATCTGGTTCTCAGTCACCACGGCCGCTTCCGAGGCCCAGGACCGGTGTGCCTGCCCGAGCACGGATCAGCTCCACGGCATCAGGACCCGCGCGGCCCTTCTTGGGCTGAGGCAATGAAGCGTTTCCACCGTCTCAATGATCGCTACGGTCCCTACACCCTGGCGCTGGTCGAGGCGGTCCTTCGCCTGGCTGACTGGGACGTCTCGCAGGAACTGGAGCAGAACCATGAGTAGTGCGCCATGCCCTGATGAGCCTGCCGAGTACCGCCTGACTGCGCTGCCGGGAAATCGTGCAGCCTATGTCCTGGCGACCTGGGGACTGGTGTCGCTACTGCCGGGGGCGACGCTCCGCTTCGAGGGGGAAGGCGTCCCCGTCGTCGGCTATGGCGGGGATACGGACGAGCTGGTGAATGTGGCCGCTCGTGGCCTGGTGGAGCGAACCTGGGGCCTCGGGGAGCGTGGGTTGCGCGGCATCACCACGACGACGCCCGCGCGATCTGCGGTCAACGTCCTGTCACATGCCGGCTGGCAGGCCGCCGACAAGACGAGCGACCTCAGGGTGTCTGGGCCGGTAGCCGTCTTCGATGCGTCAGCGACGTCGGCCGAGCGGTTGAAGAGTACTGGCATGCAGGAACTCCAGGTCCGCTCCTCGGCGTTGACCCTGCTCAGTGGGCATGAGCCATACCGCCAAGTCGGTGCAGGACACCTGGGGGCTCATGCGGGTGCGTCACTGACCACTGCGGACGATGCTGTCGCTGCGGGGGCGGCACACCTTGACCGACTGGTGCACGGCGACCTTGCCGTTGCTCGGGCCAAGCCGGGGCTGCGCTTCTCCGCTAGCCAGGCGACCCCTCGTATTACCAGTGGATCGGAGGAGTGCGACGTGTACCCGCTCGTGGATCTCCTGGCCTTCTGCGGGCACCTGCTCCTCCAGCCTCAGCAGCGCGAGATGGCGCGAAAAAGTCCGGCCAAGGCCCTCACCTGGGTGCTGCATCCGGTTCCCCTCATCATGGAGGCGATCATCGATCTGCACGAGTCCCCGCCGCCGGACCTGCCGTGGCGCCGGTGGACATCCCTCATTCGCGGCACCGGTTCCACGGCCAAGGTGACATCGTTCGCGCCTGCCCGCCCCGGGACGTGAGAGAAGAAGAGGTGACAACAACCCATGCCTGATCAGATCGCAGTCCTTCCGCTGGCGAAGGCGCTACCGGACCTAGGAACACCGGATGCCGTCCATCGCCTCGCCATGTCGTACTTGCCGGATCTCAGAGGCGCTTCGCGATCGATTCGCGCAGACCTCGGTGTCCTGTACCGCCTGGCTCTACCAACCGAGTACGGCGGGCAGAAGGGCTCCCTGGTCATCAGATTCCGGGCCGATCTCGATCTGCCCGGAACACAGGCCATCGAGGCGCCGTCAGGGTTTGCCGTCGGTCAGCGCTTCACTGTTCGAGTCGTGGCCGAGAAACGCCATGCCGACGAATCGGGAAGGAACCGCGTCCGCGCCGTCCTCGACGAAGAAGCTCACGGTTGGGCCACCGATTTGCTGGAGCGCCACGGTCTGGGGGTCAGTGAGCTGACGGTCTCGCCGAGGTGGTTCGTGGGCCGACGAGGCGGACGCTCCTTCACGCTCCGGGACCTCACCGGCACCGTGAGCAGTATCAGTGAGGCTGGAACATCCGCCTACCACCAGGGCATCGGGAGGGGGAAGGCCTACGGCTACGGAATGCCCCTGGTGCTGTGAGGGCGTGAATGAGAACTGTGTTCGACCAGTATGACAATAGATATGCAGATGAGGAGATTGAACGATGACGACGGCTCAGGAATTTCGCTCCACCATCGGTGCCCTCATGGAGGACAGTGCGGTGGCTGGAATCAGCCTGACCAGTAAATACGACTCGTTGGCGGGAATGACAGTGACAGCTCCGGCGGGCACGATCCGCCAGAAAGGAGAGGTTGTCGGAGTCTTTGAAACCTTCGACGGTAAGAAGGCGGCCACGATTGATAGCGTGGGGATCCCAGGCCTCGCGGTGCGAGGCACTTCTGGCTAGTCGCTTCAGAGGAGGAACCTCCACTCTCGCCGAGGTGCTGGGGTTCCCCCTGGTGGTCCTCGTCGACGAGGAAGGAGAGGTGCTGACCACCTCCGTGGAGCTCTCGCACCGGCAGGCCGACGCCACCTGGAGGCTCATACGAGACGAGCTCACCGACAAGGGGGTCGATTTTGAGGGGATCCAGAATGCCACCCGCTCCCAGCCGGATGCCCTGCTCACTGGATTCCCCACAGCGATCCCCTTCGGATGGTGGCACTCGCAGACGAAGCGCTCCCAGAAGGCTGCTGACAAAGCCAATCAGGGGGGCAGCAAAGGAGGGGGTAAGAATGCTCGTGAGCTGAATGCGACGCGGGACAAATATCTCGGTTACTACGTCATGAATCCTGCGGAGTCGCGTTCTGCGAGGTTGTTCACATCGGAGATTATCGCGACCGGAGTGTCTGAGCGCCGTCGTATGGCCGCGAAAACAGACCCGCTTTTCGCGGCAGTGGGTAAAGAAGTGACGATTCAGGGAGTGAAGCTGTCCAATTTAGGGTCTGGGGTCGATGCCTCCCGCCAAGGTTGCTAAGGCTCCTTCTGACCTCACTTACAAATTCATCAAGGGGAAGGCCTTCTTCTCCCTCGCGGGGTTGAGGACATTCGCCTTCTCTCGCCCGGAGCCTGCGCGAGCGCTGGTGGTCAGCCTCACCCTGCTGCTGTACCGACTGCTGCAGGAACGGCTGGACTTGCGCGCAGGGGCGGAGCTGCGGCTGCGCGAGCCGGGTCTCGAGGCCAAGGTCGAAAGGCACGGAGCACCCTCCGAGCCCCTCGCACTGCCGGAGGTTGATGAGCTGGTGGACCTCGTGCGTGACCTGGGCCAGGAGATCGGTTGGAACGGCGCCACCATCGTCACGATTACCCACGACTCCCCGCTGGGAAAGATCATCCTGGACGTCGACGGGCGCAAGACTCGACGGACGCAGCGATGAGTGATCTGACCATCACGGCCTCGTTCCCCCTCGGAGAGTTCAACGCGCACGATGGAGAGGGGTGCGCTGAATGGCCGCCGGCTCCAGCGCGGGTACTGGCCGCGATGCTGTCTGCCGCCCATGGCCTCGGAGAAGGCGTTTCCGAGGTCGAGGCTCTCTTTCGATGTCGTCCTCCACAGATCACCGCCCCTCCGGCCGGTGAGCGTCAGATCGGTTACCGGCGGTGGGTTCCCGTCAACAACGAGTTGAAGATGGACAAGAACGGTTCGCCGACCGGGATTGTCGACCGAAACGACCGTCTTCTGGAGAAGCAGGCGAAGGATCCCGAGTGCGGCATGATGGTCGGTACCGGTCCGAGCGACGTCGTGCGTTGGACCTTCGCCGTTGATGGCCCGGTCGATCTGGGCGTTCTGCAGAAGGTGGCGCGGTCCGTGGAGTACCTCGGGCGTCCGACCTCACCCTGTGCTGCTCGACGTCGTCGACGGTGCTGTCGAGGTGCCTCCTGGCCATTCCTGTTGGGAACCGGACCCGACGGGCTGGATCCAGCTGCGTGTGGGAACGGAAGGACTCCTGGCTGCTTTGGATGCCCGAGAGGAGGAGCGGCGCCGCAGCACCGTGACGGGGACGCATCCGTATATGAGCGTGCGACCCACCGCTCCCTATCGGCTCGTGGGTGGGAGGTCCGGTGATAGGGCTGCGCCTGATACTCGGGAGCTGCTGCGCACGTGCTCGCTCTACCGAATGCCCCACAGTGGGCGACAAGGTGCAGTTCTGGTGCATGCCGCTGACGCTGCTCTCGTCACGGAGCAGCTGCGAGACTCCCTTGAAGAAACAGGCTGGATGCTGCCAATCATCGGTGGGTTGGGTCGCCGCCACCTGCCCGTCCTGCGGGGGGTGCTCGTGGCCGGGGGGTCTCGGCTTCCATCCGTGGGACTCGCGGTGAGAACGGGGGTGGTTGAGGCCAGACTCGCCGAGACCAGGACGATGGCTTCTCTGCCTCGAGTTCTGCGAGCCGCTACGGCTCCTTCGTTACGGTGGACCACTGTTGTGCCGACGGCGGAGGATCCTGAAGGCATTGTGTCCTTGTTGGAGGAATGCGCCTCGGGGCTCGGCTGCAGACTTGTTGGGGCTGAGCGTCACTCCGACTCACGAAGCGACGGAGGTATCGATGTGCAGGAGAACAACGGGCGCTGGCACGTCTCGGTCGCCTTCGACGCGAAGGTGCCCGGGCCGGTGGTCTTTGACGGCGCCCTCATGGTTCCCCTGGGGGCCACCACCTTGGCAGTGAACCCACGGCGACCCCGAACCGACTAACGTCGCAGATCAGCCAGTGTCAGCCCCGCGCACGCGGGGGTAGATGCCAGAGACCGCGGCGGGGGTAGTAGCTGGCTTGGTCAGCCCCGCGCACGCGGGGGTAGAGGCGCCACCGGGCGCACCAACGGCGCTAAGGAAGTGTCAGCCCCGCGCACGCGGGGGTAGAGGCCGGTCAGGACGGGCGGTCTCAGAACTCTGGGAGTCAGCCCCGCGCACGCGGGGGTAGAGGGGAGAGTACTCGGCGGTGGCACGTGCTCTGGGGGTCGGCCCCGCGTATGCGGGGGTAGAGGGACCCCCACCAGCCCGATCCAAGCCACGACCAGGTCAGCCCCGCGCACGCGGGGGTAGAGGCACGGTGGAGGTGACCCGTTCGGGCATCTTCGCGTCAGCCTCGCGTATGCGGGGGTAGAGGGGACGCCACCACGTTCCACCCCTTTGGCACCTGAGTCAGCCCCGCGCACGCGGGGGTAGAGGGACGATCGCGATCACCGACGTGAGGACCCAGGCGTCAGCCCCGCGTACGCGGGGGTAGAGGCAGGTTGCGCAGCACCATCACGAACAGCAGCACGTCAGCCCCGCGCACGCGGGGGTTGAGGGCCGTAGCTCCAGGTCGCCAGCAGGGTCGCGGCGTCTGCCCCGCGCATGCGGGGGTAGAGGCGGGACCACACGACAAGTGTGCCAAGCGAGACGGTCAGCCCCGCGCATGCGGGGGTCGAGGCATCCCCTGTGCCAACACGCTCTCCAGAGGCATGTCAGCCCCGCGCACGCGGGGGTAGAGGCGCTACTGGTGAGCTGCGAGGCTGGAGCCACTCGTCAGCCCCGCGCATGCGGGGGTAGAGGGACGATGGCGGCGGCCGGTCTCAGTCATGGTGTTCCTTCCCGAGAGGTGTACCCTGACCAGGAGGGCGGGGATTGAAGATGCTTGGTCCATTTTCAACCCCCGCCGTCTCTCACTTCCGGTGCTTGCCGTTACCGTCCGGCAGCCAGGTGAGCCGCAGTGCGTCAGCCTCGCGTAAGCGGGGTATACGGACCTGCGGCTGACGCTGACATGGGACAGGACCTGGGTTGAGGGCGCTCGGTGACACCAAGACCTCGCCAGACCTCGCGGAGTCGAGCACCTCAGCAGCTCAGTGTCCACGGAGCTGACATTAGCGGCCCCGCCGTCGGGGCGCCCAGCGGAAATCGTTGGAATTCCGCGGTTCTTTCTTGGATTATGGCATCGGAGTGGCGTTAATGTCAGCCTTGTGGACACTGACGCTCCGCCAGGCCGCCGTGAACGCCCTGCTCCTCAGCCGGCCGCGGCCTCGAAGGCTCTGACCCTCCCTGCGATCCCCGCTGCCAGGTCCTCGATCGCCCGGACCCGGGTCGGGGAGCCCGGCCTCGGGTGGGGGCCGGGCTCCCGCCGGGTCTCCGCCGTCGGGCCCCGCCTACTTGGTGGGGGTGCGGCCCAGGGTGAGGTAGCCGGGCAGCGTCTGGTCCTGGCCGGCGCTGGAGAAGCGCAGCGGCTGGCCCGAGTCCAGCGGGTTGACCACGCGCACCAGGATCGTGTTCTGTCCGGCCGGGTCCGCCGGGAGCTGCCCGGAGAAGGTCTGGGTCTTGCCGACCGCGACCTTGCGCAGGTCGCCGCTGAGCGTGGTGCGCCCGACCTCCATGCCGTTGGAGGTGTTGATGGCCACCGCCTCCACGTTCCAGTTGTAGTAGAAGGGCGCCACCCCGTTGTTGGCGATCTGCACCTCGACCTTGCCGTTGCGCATCCGCCAGCGCGCCACCGCCAGGTCGTAGCCGGTCTCGGCGGAGGCCTGCACGGTCCGCTCGCGCTCGGTGCCGTTGAGCGTCGTGGTGAAGGCCCAGTTGTCCACCAGCCAGCTCGCGTGCGTGGCCTTGATGGAGGCGCTGATGTCCACTGTTCCTCCGTTGGAGCCCGAGGCCATGCAGCTGCCCGGGTTGCGCACGGAGCACTCCTGGATGCCCGCAGACCTCGCCGCCGATCGGGTGCTGCTGCCAGGCCTGGTCCGCCTTGGCCTGCTTCAGCTGGGGCAGGAAGTGCCAGTCGGCGGTGTCCATCGTCGCGTAGCCGAAGGAGTCGTCGTGGTAGCCGACTCTGCGCTTGGCCGTCTCCGCGGACGGGTAGCGGGCCAGCGTCGGCGTCACCTGGAAGGCGCCGTCCCAGGTGTCGACGAGGGTGTTCTGGTTCGCCGTCGACGGCATCCAGTTCTCGCCGGAGGGGTTCTCCCCGGAGACCTTGCCGTTCATCGGGTAGGTGTGCCCCTCGCCCCAGAAGCCCACCAGGCCGTGGGTGATGAAGGCCAGGCGCGGGTCGCCGTCGTACTGCTGGCCGAGGGCGGAGACGAAGCCGGTGAGCATCGACATCATCTCGGGGTCGTTGTAGTCCGGCGCCAGCGACTGGCCCGGCGCGTTGCCGTTGAACGTGTACTCGTGGGTCGGCACCGCGTGGGAGCTCAGCAGGTAGGCCGGGATGCCGCTGGGGCGCCCGGGGTAGTCGACGTAGAAGCGCAGCACCGCCTGGTGCCCGCGCGAGGCGATGGCGTTGAGGTGCGCATCGAGCTTGTCCCACGAGTACGAGCCGGGCCCGGTGACGACGTCGCTGACCGGCAGCGTCAGCCACTCCATCGTGTACGGCGGGGCGTTGTCCTGCAGCGCCGGCGAGTGCGAGGCGTCCGCCGGCGCGAAGGGCATCATGCCCTTGAGCGGGTTAGCCTCCGGCGTGGCCGCCGCGGAGACCTCCGTCCAGGCCCGGTTGCAGTTGCAGGCCCGGAACCCGGTGGCCAGGGACACCACGGCGACGAGCGCCATGAGGATGGCGCCCAAGCGCGGCTTGCGCCCCCTGCGGAGCCGGTCGAGCATCTGCCGGCCCAGCGGGTACCGGTCGCTCCCTGCGCCAGCGGCACCGGATGCACCGGCTGCGTCGTCGGCGCCGGGCGTGAGATTCCCTGTGCGGCTCGGACGATGGGGGCGGCGGAGCCTGCTGAGGAGGTGTTGTCGTTCTGTGAGTTGATCATGAGAACTTGTCGGTAGGGACTGAGCGTGAAGGTAACCCTAGCGGTCAGTTGAGCGGTCCACCCGTGCTATCGCCGACAACGTGCTTGGTTGACAGGGTGGAGCGGCTGTGTCAGCCCATACTTTGGCTGACGTGAGAATTCCCGTGACCTGACACGCCCTGCTCCGCTGCGGGCCGGCGTCGGCGGGCGTCGCCATGTCGGGACGAGATTGCCGCTGCGCGTATAAGCGGCAATGATGACTCCGTGCGCGTCTTCAATTTCTCCGCCGGTCCCGCCCAGCTCCCCTCTGCCCGTCCTCGAGCAGGCCGCCTCCGAGCTCACCAGCTGGGGCGGATCGGGAATGTCCGTCCTGGAGGTCTCCCACCGCGGGAGCCGACTTCGTGGCCTGCGCGGCCGACGCCGAGGCCACCCTGCGCCGCCTCCCTGTCCGTCCCCGAGAGCTACCGCGTGCTCTTCCTTCAGGGCGGGCGCCAGCGCCCAGTTCGCCGGCATCCCCCTCAACCTGACCGCCCCCGGTGACACGGTCGCCTACCTCAACACCGGCCAGTGGTCCGCCAAGGCCATCAAGCAGGCCGGCGCCTACGAGCTCGACGTCGTCGTGCCCGCCGACGAGGCCGCCTCCTCCTACACGACCACCCCCGAGCCCGGCTCCTTCACGGTGCCCGAGAGCCGCCCGCTACCTGCACTACACGCCCAACGAGACCATCGGCGGCGTCGAGTTCGACTACGTGCCCGAGGCCGGCGACGTGCCGCTCGTGGCCGACTTCTCCTCCACGATCCTCTCGCGGCCCATCGACGTCTCCCCGCTACGGCCCTCATCTACGCCGGGCGCTCAGAAGAACATGGGGCCCTCGGGCCTGGCCGTCGTCATCGTGCGCGAGGACCTGCTGGGGCGGGCCCGCCCGGTGACCCCCACCGTCCTGGACTACCAGAAGATGGCCGACGCCGACTCCATGCTCAACACGCCCCCCACCTTCGCCATCTACCTGCTGGGGCTCATCGGCCACTGGATCGAGGACGGCGGCGGCCTGGAGGCGATGGCCGAGCGCAACCGCGCCAAGGCCGAGCTCCTCTACGGCTTCATCGACTCCTCCGACTTCTACGCCAACCCGGTTCAGGAGCGCTCGCGGTCCTGGATGAACGTGCCCTTCACCCTGGCCGACCCCGCCCGCGACGCCGACTTCCTGGCCGGCGCCCAGGCCGCCGGGCTCACCAACCTCAAGGGGCACCGCTCCGTGGGCGGCATGCGCGCCTCCATCTACAACGCCATGCCGATTGAGGGCGTGCGCGCCCTCATCGACTACATGACCGACTTCGCCGCCCGGGCCTGAGCGCCCGCCGTCCCGCCCGGCCTGGGGGCCCGGCTGCCCGTCACAACCCTCCTCCACCCGGACCGCTCTGCAGAAAGTACTTCCGTGACCACCAGCAGCGTTGACCACAAGTTCCGCATCCGCACCCTCAACGCCATCTCCGGGGCCGGCCTGTCCCGCCTGCCCGACGAGCTCTACGAGGTCGGCGGCTCCGTGGAGGAGCCCGACGCCCTCCTGGTGCGCTCGGCCAAGCTCCACGACACCCCCATCGAGGAGTCGGTCCTGGCCGTGGCCCGCGCCGGCGCCGGCACGAACAACATCCCGGTCGAGGCGCTCACTGAGCGCGGCGTGCCCGTGTTCAACACCCCCGGCGCCAACGCCAACGCCGTCAAGGAGCTGGTCCTGGCGGGACTGTTCATCGCCTCGCGCAACCTCATCCCGGCAGCCCGCTTCGCCCACACCCTCGAGGGCGACGACGCCGAGATCGCCAAGGCCGTCGAGGCCGGCAAGAAGCAGTTCGTCGGATTCGAGCTGCCCGGCCGCACGCTCGGCGTCATCGGCCTGGGGGCCATCGGCGTGCAGGTGGCCAACGCCGCCCTGGGGCTGGGGCTCAACGTCGTCGGCTTCGACCCGGGAATCTCCGTGGAGCACGCCTGGCACCTGAGCGCCGAGGTCGAGCGGGCCGACTCCATGGAGGAGGTCTTCCGCCGCGCCGACATCCTCACCGTTCACGTGCCCCTCATCCCCGCCACCCGCGGACTGGTGAGCACCCAGCGCCTGGCCCTCATGAAGGAGACCGCGGTGCTGCTCAACTTCGCGCGCGCCGAGATCGTCGACACCGACGCCGTCGTGGCCGCCCTGGACGAGGGCACGCTGCGCGGCTACGTGTGCGACTTCCCCTCCACGCAGGTCCACAAGCACCCCAAGTGCATCTCCCTGCCCCACCTGGGCGCCTCCACCAAGGAGGCCGAGCGCAACTGCGCCATCATGGCCGCCGACTCCCTGCGCGGCTTCCTCGAGGACGGCCAGGTCCACAACTCGGTCAACTTCCCCGAGGCCGTCATGACGCGCCAGGAGGGCACGCACCGGCTCGTCATCGTCAACCGCAACGTGCCCAACATGGTCGGCCAGGTCTCCACGATCGTGGCCCAGCACGGGCAGAACATCGCCAACCTGCTCAACAAGTCCCGCGGCGAGCTGGCGGTGACGCTGGTCGACGTCGAGGGCGAGATCGAGCCCAAGGTCCTGGAGGAGCTGCGCGCGATCGACGGCGTGCTGTCGCGCGCGGCATCTGAGCCGGGGTCCCTGCGCGGTCGGGGTCCCAGGTGGTCGGGGTTCCGGGTGGCCGGGGACATCCTGCGCGTGCGGTGACATTTCGCGCGGCCGGGGACAGGTGACGCGTTCGGGGACGGGATTGCTGTCCCCGACGGCGTCGAATGACCCCGCCCGGGACGACACGCACCCGGCCGCGCGCAATGTCCCCTGTCGGTGGTGACGGCCTGCCGGATGGAGGTGCCCAGAGGTTGAGGACGTACCTGAGGGCTCCCGGTCTGCAGACTCGCAGGGGCCGTACTCGCAGCCTCTGTAGGTGCGTCTCGACGAGGCGCGAAGGGTCGCTGTGCGCGCACAAGGCGTGACGGGACGACGTCAGGATGCGTCCGGTCCCGTCCTACGGGCGGTCACCTGAGTGAAGGGCTCAGCCCAAGCGCTGCGCCATGGCCACCAGGCGCTCAGCCGCCGTTGTTGTTCCCCACCGCCAGGATTGGGGTCTCGAGCCGCTGTTGATTTGTCGGCACCGTCTTTGCGGTGGAGACTCGTATGAGGCTGACGGTGGAACCGGCGCGCACCCGACGAGCCGGCCTTCGGGTTCGTGCTATGACCTGTACCGGCGTCCACTCTTGTCCGGAGGACTTGCGGTCCATGGTGACGGTGAGCCCGAGATTCTGCAGATCGGCAGCCGCTTCGTCAGCGGTCTTGCCGTTGAGGTTGTTGGGAATCGTCACGGTGCCGTTCGGCGTCGGCGTGGCCGCGGCACCGCTGGAGAAGTGCACGGTGATCGTGTCTCCCGCTGAGGCGCTGGAGCCCGCGGCCGGGTCGGAGGAGACGGCCTTGCCGCGCTCGACATCGGCGGAGGCGACGTCATCGCCCTTCTTGAACTTCAGGCCGGCGTCCTCAATGGCCTTCTTCGCTGTGGCCTCGTCCTGGCCGGCGACGTCGGGGACGGAGGTATTGCCGGTGGAGAGCACCAGGTCCACCGTGGTACCACGCGCAACGGAGCTCCCCGTCGTCGGGTTGGTGTAGATGACCCGGTCCTTCGCGACCGTGGCGGAGTCCTCCTGGGAGGTGTTGCCGCCCTCGAGCCCGGCGTCCTTGAGGGCCTTGCGGGCGTCCTCCTGGGTCTTGCCGGCCAGGTCGGGAACCTTGACCATGGCCGATCCGGTGGAGAAGTGGACGGTGACGGTGGAGCCCGACTCGACCTTCGTGCCCTTGCCCGGGTCGGAGGAGACGGCCAGGCCCGCGCTGACCTCCTCGTTGGCGACCTCGTCCTTGGCGAACTTCAGGCCGGCGTCCTCAATGGTCTTCTTGGCCGATTCCTCGTCCTGACCGGAGGTGTCGGGGACCTCCACCTTGCTGACGGTTGGGCTCTGTGTCGGAGTGGGCTGGCTGTCGAAGGCCCCGGAGGCCCACCGTCCGGCGACGACGGCCAGGGCCACGAACAGCAGGAACACGAGGATCCAGATCCAGGCGTGGCTCCTGGACCTCTTCTCCGGCTCCTCGCCCTCCTTGACCGTGGACGCCGGAGAGGGCTCGGAGGCCACCTGGGCGAAGGCGGAGGTGGGCTGAACCGCTGCGGTGGCCGGTGAGGCCATGACCGAGGTGGCCGGGGACCAGGAGTCGGCGGCCGGCGCGGCCACGGACATCCCCCGGGCGGCCGCCTGCAGGTCGGCGCGCATATGGGCGGCATCCTGATAACGGTCCTCGCGGCTCTTGGCCAGCGACTTGAGGATCACCCGGTCCAGGGACTCGGGGACATCGGCCGCCAGCGACGAGGGACGCTTGGGGATCTCCCGCACGTGCTGGTAGGCGATGGCCACGGCGGAGTCGCCCTGGAAGGGCGGCTGGCCGGTGAGCAGCTCGTAGAGGAGGCAACCGGTGGAGTACAGGTCCGAGCGGGCGTCCACGGACTCACCGCGCGCCTGCTCCGGGGAGAGGTACTGGGCAGTGCCCACCACCGTGTGGGTCTGGGTCACCGTGGAGGCGGAGTCCTCAATGGCCCGAGCGATGCCGAAGTCCATGACCTTCACCGCGCCGGTGGAGGTCAGCATGATGTTTCCGGGCTTGATGTCGCGGTGGACGATCCCCACCCGGTGGGAGTACTCCAGGGCGTCCAGGACACCCGGAGACGATCTCCGCCGCCTCCGCGATCGGGACGGCCTCGCCCTCGCTGAGGAGCTCGCGCACCGTGTGCCCCTCGATGTACTCCATGACGATGTAGGGGACGGTGCGGCTGGCGCCGCCGGGCTGGAGGAGCTCCTCCTCACCGGAGTCGTAGACGGCCACGACGGCGGGGTGGTTGAGCGCCGCCGCGGACTGGGCCTCACGGCGGAAGCGGGCCTGGAAGGTGGGGTCGCCGGCGATGTCCGAACGCAGCAGCTTGATGGCCACGACCCGCGACAGGCGAGTGTCGTAGCCGAGGTGCACCTCTGCCATACCACCACGTCCGATGAGGTCGCGGATCTCGTAACGGCCCGCGAGGACCTGGGGGAACTGACTGGTCACAGTACCTCCTTGACAGGGATGCTCAGCATCAAGGCTGGCACGACCTGATGCGCATGGGCAAGCGTACCCGTGCTGTGCAGGGTGATGAGCGAGAGGGCCGGGATGAGGACCCTCAGGGTCAGCAGGTTGAGACCGAGAAAGGACCGACCCGAGGCGTGCCGGGCGGTGCGAGACGGCGTCGGCTCCTGAGCCGCGTGACGGCCGGGACGTACGGCGGCGGGCTGGGGCAGCTCGCGGGTCTGCGGGCCACGGCGGCCGGTGGACTCCCAGCTGAGCGCCTCACGGGGGTCCCACGCATCCGTGGGCAGGTTCACCACCGCCCGGTCCAGGGCGCGGGCCACCTCACGAGCGGAGTGCGGCCGGTCGGAGGGCTTCTTGGCCAGCAGCTTGAGGATGATGGCCTGGACCTGAGGCGGGACGGCGTCGGGAAGGGCGGGCACCTCCTCGTTGACGTGCGCGAAGGCGATATCCACCTGGGTGGCTCCCGCTGAAGGGGCGCCGCCCCACCAGGGCCTCGTAGGCGATGATGCCCAGTCCGTAGAGGTCACCGGCCGGGGTGGCCATATTGCCCATGGCCTGCTCGGGGGCGAGGTACTGGGCCGTGCCCATCACCATGCCGGAGGCCGTCAGCGGGCGCTGGTTGATGCCGGTGGAGATGCCGAAGTCGGTGAGCTTGGCCAGGCCCTCGCGGTTGATGAGGATGTTGGAGGGCTTGACGTCCCGGTGGACGACGCCGGAGTCGTGGACGACCTGGAGGGCGCGGGCGACCTGAGCCAGGACCGGCAGGATCTCGGCGGGTGACAGGGTCCCCTTCTCGGCGATGATGTCGGACAGGGCGCGCCCCTGGACGAGCTCCATGATGAGCCAGCCGGTCCCGTCCTTCTCCCCGGAGTCCAGGACGACGGCGAGGTTCGGGTGGCGCAGACCCCGAGAGTTCTTGGCCTCCGCGCGCAGGCGGGACAGGAAGATCTCGTCGCCGGTCAGCTCGGGGCGCAGGATCTTGGCGGCCACCGCCCGGCCCGAACGCAGGTCGGTGGCGCGCCACACCTGGCCCATACCGCCCAGAGCGATCTGCTCCACCAGCTCGTAGCGGCCCTGGAGCTGGAGCCCCGCAACAGGTTTCACTGGTTCACCGCCGCATCGATGACCTTGGCGGCGACGGGGCCGGCCACCTTGCCACCAGTGGCGCCGTCCTCGGTCTCGGTCTTGCCGTCGAGCACGACGGCCAGCGCGATCTGAGGCTTGCTGATGTCGGTGCCGGCGAAGCCCACGAACCAGGTGGTCGGGCCACTGCCCGTGCCGGTCTCCGCGGTACCGGTCTTTCCTGCCACCTGGACCCCGGCGACCTGGGCGCTGGTGCCCGTGCCGTTGGCGACGGCCTCCTGCATGAGGGAGGTCAGGGACGAGGCGGTGGTGGAGTCGATCGGGGTGCGGGCCACCTTCGTGGAGGTGGCGCTGACCTCGTTGAGGTCGGGGTCCAGGGTGCGTGAGACCAGGTAGGGGGTCATCTGCTCACCCTTGTTGGCCACCGTGGCGGCCACCATCGCCATCATGAGCGGGGTCGCCTGCACCGAGGCCTGACCGATGCCGGCCATCGCGGTCTGGGCCTGTGAGTCGTTGTCCGGGTAGGTCGACGGCGTGACCTTCAGCGGGATGGACAGGTCGGAGTCGAAGCCCCAGTTCTTCGCCTCCTTGGAGAGCTCCTTCTCGCCGACGTTCATGGCCAGCTGGGCGAAGGGGGTGTTGCAGGACTCGGCGAAGGCGTAGGTGAAGGTGGTCCGACTGCCGCCGCAGGACTCTCCGCCGTAGTTCTCCAGCGCGTGGTTGGTGCCCGGCAGGGTGATGGTGTCGGGGGCGTCGACCTCGGCGTCCGTCGTGATCTTGCCGGTGCGCAGCGCCGCCGCTGTGGTGATGATCTTGAAGGTCGACCCCGGCGGGTAGCGGTTACCGGCGATGGCCCGGTTGTCCAGGGGACGGGAGGGGTCCTGGCTGAGGGTCGTGTTGGCCTCGTTGGCGGCGTTCCCGTCGCGGGTGGCGAAGGCCGAGGGGTCGTAGGAGGGCGAGGAGACCAGGGCGAGGATGGCTCCGGTGCTGGGGTCCAGGGCGACGACGGCGCCCTCGCGCCCGGCCAGGGCGTCGTAGGCGGCCTGCTGGATCTCGGGCTTGATGGTCAACTCCACGGCCCCGCCCCGCTGGGAGTCACCGGTGATGAGGGTCTTGATCCGGGAGGAGAACAGGGAGGGGTCGTCCCCGTTGAGCACGGAGTTGCCCTCCTTCTCCATGCCGGTCATGGAGGCGAAGGCGGGCGAGAAGTAGCCGGTCACCGGGGCGTAGAGCGGTCCGTTGGCGTAGACGCGCTGGTAGTCCTCGGAGCCCTGACCGTCGTCGGACTTCTGGGTGCTGGCGATCGTGGTGCCGCCGGCCAGGAGGATCGGGCCCGCGCTCGGTGTCGAAGTTGCGGCTGACGGTGCGGCGGTTGCGCGGGTCGGAGTTGAGGGCCCCGTTGGCCGACCACGGTTCCCACACGGAGGGGCGGGCCAGGCCCCTGGACGCTGGTGACGGACAGGGCCAGCGCGGTGAACATGACCAGCACCAGGAAGGCGACCTGACGGATCTGTCGGTTCATGGCTGCTGCCTCCTGTCGCTGTCCTCAGTGAAGCCCGGGGCGCGCGATGAGCGCAGGGTCCCCCCGTCCGGTGCGGTGTGCGGCGGAGGCGGCGCCTCCGGACTGACGGCGACGACGGGGCGGGCGTCGTCCAGCGGATCGCCGGGGCCGGGTGCGGCCGACGGGGACGTGTAGCCGCCGACGTCGGCCTGCTCGGCTCCGGTGGGTGCGTCGTCGACGTCCTCGGCGATCGCCTCCTCGGCCCCGGCGTCCTGGACCCGACGGCGCAGGGCGAGCGGCAGCTCGGCGGTGTCGATGATCCGTGGCGCGTGGGTGGCCGGACGCCGGGCGGCGTCGGACAGGCGCAGCAGCAGGGCCAGGATGATCCAGTTGGCGATGAGTGAGGAGCCGCCGTAGGCAAGGAAGGGCAGGGTCAGTCCCGTCAGTGGGATGAGCCGGGTGACGCCGCCGATGACCACGAAGATCTGCAGGGCGATGGCGAAGGACAGGCCCACGGCCAGGAGCTTGCCGAAGCCGTCGCGCAGCGAGACGGCGATGCGCAGCCCCCGCTGGATGAGAACGAGGTAGAGCATGAGGAGGACGAGCGTGCCGGTCAGGCCCAGCTCCTCACCCAGTGAGGCGAAGATGAAGTCGGAGTTGGCGAAGGTGACCAGGGTCGGTGAGCCCTTGCCCCAGCCGGCGCCCATGAGCCCGCCGGTGGACATCCCGAACATGCCCGTCAGCAGCTGCCAGGGAACCGCCGGCGGCGTTGTACACGGCGTCTGTCGGTGGCGTGGAGCCAGCCGTCGATGCGCTGCTTGACGTGCTCCAGGTGCGTGGCGGCGAACCACGCCGCCGGGAGGAACAGACCCGTACCGATGAGCAGCCAGGAGGGCCGGTCGGTGGCCACGTACAGGACGACGACGAACAGGCCGAACAGCAGGACCGAGGAGCCCAGGTCCTTCTGAAGGACCAGGACGCAGATGCTCACGCCCCACACGATGAACAGGGGGCCCAGGTGTCGGGCGCGCGGCAGGCTCATCCACAGGACCTTGCGGCCCGCCAGGGCCAGGTTGTCCCGGTTGGCCACGAGGTAGGAGGCGAAGAAGACCGCCAGCAGCACCTTGGACAGCTCGGCCGGCTGGAAGCTCATGGGGCCGATCCGGATCCAGATCCGGGCTCCGTTGATGCTCTGGCCGATGCCCGGGACGAAGGGAAGGACGAGGAAGACCAGGCCGGACCACATGGCCCAACGGTCCCAGCGCCTCAGGCGCCGGTAGTCGCGCAGCAGGAGGAGCACGGCGCAGAAGAGGCCGACGCCCAGCAGCGTCCAGACCAGCTGCTTGGAGCCCACGTAGAACTGCCACTGCTCGTTGACCTCATAGGCCAGGTCCAGGCGTCGGATCATGGCCAGGCCGATCCCGTTGAGCGCCACCGCCGTCGGCAGGAGCACCGGATCGGCCCACGGGGCGGCGTAGCGCACACACAGGTGCATGACCACGGTCAGGGCGAGGAAGGCGATCGCCACGACCACGGTCTGCGCCGGGGATGAACCGGTGCGGTTGAGAGCGGTGAGCACGAAGCCGCCCAGACCCAGGACCAGGGCGACGCCGAGCAGCGCCGCCTCCGCCCACCGTCCCGAGTATCGCGCGGCGCCGGCGGGCTGGATGGTCGCGACGCCCGCGGGGGCGCCCATGGGGCCGGGAGCAGCAGTCATCTCACCCCTCCTGCCCGGGCTTACCGGGCCGAGTCGGTGGGTGGAGGCCGGCGACGGGGTGGAGGTGAGGTGAGGACGAGGGCTTGGCCGTGGGGACTCGAGGTGCTCTGCGGGGCGGCGGCCGGCTTGCGGTAGGAGCGGACCGTCTTGTCCACGTAGGTCTCCGCGTCGCTCATCGACGACTGGGTGACGGTGGCCTCCAGGCGCTCGCGGATGTTGTGATCGAGGCTCTCCACCGGCAGGTCCGCGTAGGTCTTGACCGAGTGGCTCAGCTTGAGGGGGCCGACGGACTGGGGGATCCCCTGGTAGATGGCGACCTTGCCCTCGTCGGTGGAGACGTAGTAGCGGGTCTGGGTCCAGCGGTAAAACAGGGCGCTGGCTCCGACGAGCGTGGCCAGCAGGACGAGGCTGCCCACGAGGACCCGACGGCGGTGGCGGCGTCGGGCCTTCTGCTGGGTGGCGGCCTCGGCGGCAATGGCGTCGTTGACCTTGGAGGACTCCTTCGTGGAGGAGGGGCCGGCCTGCTCCTCCAGGGTGGCCAGGAGGGCTGCGGCCTTGGCGGCGGGGCTGGTGGCCTCGGTGTCCTTGGCCCTCGGCCTCCCCGTCACCCGGCGCGGTGGGCGGCGGCGGCACGCTCCTGGGCCAGGCGCTCGGTGGCGGCGCTGCCCACCACCCTGCGGGACGGTCTGGGGCTCGGGGTCGTCCTTGACGACGTCGAAGACGACGGCGGTGACGTTGTCCGGTCCGCCGGCGCGCAGGGCCAGGTCGATGAGCTGGTCGGCGGCCTGACCGGGGTCGGCGACGCCGGCCAGGACCTCACCGATGGTCTCGGCGGTCACCGGGCCGCTCAGGCCGTCGGAGCACAGCAGCCAGCGGTCGCCGGGAACGGCCTCGCGGATCGACTCGTCGAGCTGGACCTCGCCCTCGGTGTCCCCCAGGACGCGCAGGAGGACCGAGCGCTGGGGGTGCTGGCGGGCCTGGTCCCGGGTGAGGCGCCCGGTCTCCACGAGGTACTCCACGAAGGTGTGGTCGGTGGTGACCTGGGTGAGGGTGCCGTCGCGCAGCATGTAGGCGCGCGAGTCGCCCACGTGGACCATGGCGAGCTTGTTGCCGCTGCGCATGACGCCGATGCAGGTGGTGCCCAGGCCGGCGAGGTCGGGGTCCTGCGAGGACAGGGTGACGAGCTCGGTGTGGGCGGCCTGGACGGCGTCGCGCATGAGGCCCAGCAGCTCGCCGGCCTGGTGGGAGTCGGCGTCCAGGGGCATGAGGTGCTCGACGGCGACCGCCGAGGCGATGTCTCCGCCCGCAGGTCCGCCCATCCCGTCGCACAGGACGCACAGGTGGGGGCCGGCGTAGCCCGAGTCCTGGTTGGACTGGCGGACCAGGCCGACGTCGGAGCGTGCGGCGAAGCGCAGGGAGATGGTCATGAGCGCAGCTCCAGCGTCGTTTGGCCGATTCTGACAGGAATGTTCATGGGGAGCTCCACGGCGCCGTGCACGGGGCGGCCGTCCATCATGGTTCCGTTGGTGGATCCGAGGTCCTCCAGCCACCAGGCGCCGTCCTTGGGGAAGACGCGGGCGTGGCGCGATGAGGCGTAGGAGTCGTCGAGGACCAGGGTGCAGGAGGGCGAGCGGCCGATGATGATCGACGAGGGGCTCAGGGGCACGGTCGAGCCGGCCAGGGGGCCCTCGGTGATGACCAGGCGGGTGGCGCTGCGGCGTCGGCCCCTGGGGGGAGGGCCTGAGGGCTGCTCGGAGCCGCCCGTGGAGCGTCGACGTGACGGGCCGGCGACGGGGGAGTCGGCCATATCGCGGCGCATGACGCGCACGATGAGGTACAGGAAGAACCACAGCAGGACCAGGTAGCCCAGCCGTAGGATCGTGAAGGCGAGTGCGCTCACCCGTTGACTCCGCTGTTCTGGGTGCCGTCCCAGAACAGGATCTGGGTGCGGCCGATGGTGAGGGTGTTGCCGTCCACGAGCGTGACGGCGTCGACCCGCTGGGCCCTCGACGAAGGTGCCGTTGGTGGAGCCCAGGTCGCTGGCGATGGCGTTGCCGTGCGTCAGGCGGATCTCCAGGTGACGGCGTGAGACGCCGGAGTCGTCGACGATGATGTCCGCCTCAGAGCCGCGCCCGATGACGGTGACCGGCCCGGTGAGCAGGTAGCGCTGGCCGTTGATGTCGACGATCGGGTGCGCCGGGGTGGCGGTGGCGGAGGCGGCTGGCGGCGGCGCCGCGCCGCGTGGAGGACCTCGATCTCGATCGCCGGGGCGTTGGGGTTGTTGTTGACGAGGAAGGAGACCTCGACCGGGCCGACGAAGGAGTAGCCCCTGGTCCGCGGCGTGCGAGGTGGCGACCTCCTCCATCTGACGCACCATCTCGTCCTGGCCCCAGGCGGTGATGCGCTCGATGCTCGGCGGGGTGAGGTGGATGCGGAAGATGTTGGGAACCACTGAACGGTCGCGGGCGAAGGACGCCGCGCGCTTGTCCATGGTCTCGCGGAGCTTCGAGGCGATCTCGATGGGCTCGATGTCGTCCGAGAAACGGGACATGGCGCGGTTCGTGACGTTCTCGACGCCCTTCTCGAACTTGTCCAGGAATCCCATGGACAGTACCTCCCCAAATATGGTGTGGCGGCCCCCTGGGATGGAGCCGGGAGACGGGACTGTCCCTGCCTCGCTATGGGCCTGCACGGACCTGCGTGCAGGCCGATACCGTTCCCCATCGTAACGGTAGCGAAGCCATTGCAGGGAAGACGGCCCCCGCTGTGTGAGGTAATTGTGTCGTGAGCGGTCTCACGGCCGGATGTGGCGGTGAGGATTGGACGGCGGCGGGGTGGCAGGCTAGTCTCATGCTCGCTTCTCGCGCGAGTGGCGGAATTGGTAGACGCGCACGGTTCAGGTCCGTGTGATCTACGATCATGGGGGTTCGAGTCCCCCGCGCACAGAACGGAAAGGCCCGGGCCACATGGTCCGGGCCTTTCGCTGTCCCTGATGTTGCCGGGTCGGCCCGCTGCGCCGGATGCCCGCGGGTCGGCCTACTGACGAGGGTCGGGACGAGGGCCGTGATCCACTGCGCCGAAGGGGCCTTGTGCCCCGTGACCGCACGAAGAGCACCGCCCACGTGGAGTATCCCCGACCCTCTTCCAGGGAGCAGCCTCGCTCGTGCGGTGCGCGCACGGTGCCCTGAGCGTCCCCAGCCCCTTGAGAGGACATCGCGGTGCCGTTCGTGACGGTGCGGCGTCGTTCCCGGTGATGACGGGGAGTCAGGCGGCGGTCCGGAGGTGCCAGCGGCGCAGCAGGTACCAGGCGGTCAGGGCCCCGGCCCAGGCGCCGACGGCGTTCTGGCCGACATTGGCCAGCGAGGGGCGCCGCTCCAGCATGGGCAGGAGGCTCTGGAGCACCTCGGCGCTCAGCCCGACGACGCAGCCCACCAGCGCCCACATCCACCAGGGACGTCCCGCCAGCCCGCGACGGCGCAGAAGGTGGCCGGTGCCAGCATCACCAGGTTGAGGACGACGTCCTTGCCCTCGGAGCTGAGGAATCCCGGTCCCCATGGTGTCCTTGAGGTCGGCGACCTCGTGTCCGGAGGGCCATGTGACCGCCACGCAGATGATGGACAGGAGGATGACCGTCGCGACGCGGGCGATCCGCTCGTAAAGGGGCGCGGCCCGGGAGGACGTCCTCGGGCTGGTTCGGGCCCGAGGCGCGGTCGGCGGATGGCGAACCGGCTGACACCGGTGATGTCTCCCAGGAGGTGTCGGGGGAGTCGGCGGACGTCAGTGCGTCGGGCGCGGGCTGCTGGGCGGGCACGCTCACGACGCTACCGCCCGCCCTCCGGGGACCCGGAAGGCGGGCGGTGACGATCCGAGCACAGGAGTGTGCTCCGGGGCTCAGCAGCAGCTGGCGTTGATCTCCGTCTCAGCCTGCTTGGCCCGGGCGCGCCAGAACTCGCGCTCACTCATCGGGGGCCGTGCCCAGAACCGTGCCCGGAGCCGTGGTCGCCCCCGTGACCGTGGAGGCACTGCGCGTGCTCGCGGGCGTAGCGCTCCAGGTAGCGGTCATAGGCGGACTCCCCGGTCATGTCCCGCCACAGGGTGCGGGCCCGGGTCAGGACCTGGTGCACCCGACGTCGGGCGCTCGGCCCGATCCGCCGGCTGCGGTGTCGGAGGAGTAGCCGTCATGACTTCTCCGCGTGGGCCTTGTGGGGGATGAGGGCCGGGTCGCCCACCTGCTCGTACTCCCGGGAGACCTTCTTCATGAGCGAGGAGGCGATCATCGTCTCAGGGCGCGTAGAAGTTGGACTCCTGGTACGGGTCCTCCGACGTCGTCGTGTCCCGGTTGCGGAGCGTCTGGACGATGCGGATGAGGGCGCAGACCATGACGAAGGCGACCATGACCAGGAAGACGATCGACAGCGTCCCCTGAATCATCGTGTTGCGCACGATCGCCTTGGTCTCCTCGATCTTGGCCGGGTCGGAGAGCGTGCCCAGCTTGGCGACGGCCTCGCGATGCTGCTGGAAGTAGCCCACGAGCGGATCGGTGGAGAAGATCTTCTGCCACGAGGCCGTGAAGGTGACGGCCGTGTCGAAGACCAGCGGGATCGCGGGGATCCACACCCACTTCGTGTAGCCC